>Ga0058701_10003342_pt1 | contig 12663 bp, 9 predicted proteins | sample AgamicOrMae_FD_97039 | JGI IMG/M metagenome (GOLD analysis project Ga0058701, IMG submission 97039) | Agave microbial communities from Guanajuato, Mexico - Or.Ma.e | ecosystem: Host-associated > Plants > Phyllosphere > Phylloplane/Leaf | place: Guanajuato, Mexico | collected 2012-06-04
ATTTCTGTGTGCCTGATTTATTTTTTCGTCATTTGATGGCTCTTGATGTTATATTTCCTTGAAAAAAATACAATTTTAAGCCTAATGTGTGGTCTAAATAGTCCCTTGAAGCAAAAATAAGCTAAAATTAGTCTTCAGCGACACTTAAGTAACGGGATTCCCCGCTTGTACCAAAAATGGTACAGCGGGCGTTCTAAGGTAATGAAAATCCTGGGCGTTCTAGTGTTAACCTACCTTAGGTTTACGTCAGGTGACTTGAACGCTGTCGCTCAATGTCAGCAGAAAACGGCACCGGAATTGGTGGATGTTATGCTAGGCTCGGTAAAGACCAAAGCCTTGTGTATCGCATCACTTTCTTTTCGCTCCTGGAAACTGCAAGTTTTCAATTACTCGTTGCACCCACGAACCCATTTCGCACGACCTCGTTAACCCTTTCGAGTTCCTAAGGTCGTTTCATTTTGCGCGTTGATACGAAGTGCGTGCTCAACGTGACCTAGTCAACTTGCCAAGTGAGCTGTCCTAGATAACTTTTTAAGTCTAATGTTTTACTAGGCCTCGAGTAAATAACTCATTAACGTTTCCGACTAAACTTGCCCGAGTTCGCCAAGTTTGTTCTCATACCATCGACTCCTGAACGTAAATTCATCTCAAAAATAACAGTGCCATGCCTGATATTCGCACGCTCACATTAGCATAAAAGTGCTCTAGCCCCGGGACAGAGGTCAAATCAATGCAAAGCTTATTTACGAAAAAGGTATTATGTATTCGCTAGTTGTTTGCTTGGCGAATCTGCCCGTGAAAAAGTCCTGCGATTTTTTTTAAATAAATGGATTTTTTTTATTCGCAAAAATATTTGCTCAGATTTTACACTTTGAGGCAGGGGGGAAATTCGGTTTCGGGAGCATATAATGGGTGCATTACTGCAAAAAATTCACTGTGTTTTGATACTGTCGTTATGAAGTCTCTAATTTTGTTTACCTTTCCCCAAAATTCTTGTGGTAAAAATCGCAGATGGCCCACCAGTAGTCAATGGGCAAGACATTCACGTTCGCAGGAACAGGGGACTTTGAAAAGAAAAAAAAGAGGGGGGGAATCCACTAGCAAACGCTGACTCCCCGCTAAATACATTATCGCTGTTTTAAGTTTTAGCAGCAACAAGGGGATCGTGTTTTTGATTTGAATATTCTGCAATCTCCCAAAAGATCGTCTCTGTAGAGACGATATTTTCTATAGGAGAAGCGTTTCTCTCTCGCACATCTCGCACTAAAGTTTTGGTGGTTCATGCTACTTTTTATCCGTACCAGCTACACCTTCCACCCGAATCATCCCCCAACCCCACACCCGAAAAAAGATCACAGAAACCATTCGAACAAACTCTTCACTATTTTTCTTCACACTCGGAAGTGAAAGCACGGCTACAACTTATTACGCGTCGACCTACTTTTCTACCCTGCACTCTCGCTAATGTTCATTCCCTTCTGCAAAACGCATAGGCCTTATAATTAGCCGATTGATTGGACATCCGTAGGTGAGTTGAAGGGTCGTTAATAAAGAGCATTTACGCTCGGAAAGGGGTCGGAGCGTAAGTCAACCGTCACTCTCAATGTTAGGTGAGACGGGAGTAATCAACGGGCGAGAGGGAGTGAGTAAAAATAACCTACGTGTGCCTGACGTAGTCCCTGGACGGCCCCTTCCGAAGTTGTGAGGGTAAAGTGAGGTTCATTTATATTCAAGAAGAAGAGCTCTTATTATATGAGATTGGCTTATCAAAGAGTTGGTAATAATATCTATACGCTGGGCCTAGGTTTCTGCGTAAAATACATAGAAAAAAAGAAAATACATAGAAAAAATCAAGCACTTGGTCAAAAGAAATGAACGAGAATAAATCAGAGTTTTCGCGTCCGAGCTTGCGGCCAATTTAGCATGTTTGGATGTGTCAACAAAAAGCCACTTTTAATAGGAAATGGCGAAATTCTAATAGCGATTTTCGCAGGGCACAAGTTCAGTAAAACTTACGTGGATTAACCATACTCACAAGGCGTCTTCGTTTAACCCTTTATCCAATACACTGTCCAGAGAAACATTCGGTTACTTCTGTATAGAACAAGGATTTTTTTAGGGCGTGGCCCTTGCCTCTTTGCGTCTTGTTTTTAGTTTGTTATCTTTTCTTTTTGTGGACAGAATATTTAACAGAATGTTTTATTTGCATCAAAAATTGATTTGCACGTCAGTCCATTTTATGTCATTATTTATTTTCAATACGACCATTGTACTACTTCATTTCACGAGGGCTGAAGTAAAGCATCGTCGGACAACGAAAGGTTAGTCTGAAGTGGAGGGTATGGAAAATGTCTCCTTAAAAAACAGCTTTGACGGGTGCTTAAGTGCTACTAAAGCGAATCCGAGGGGGATGAGAACCTTTTGCATTTTCTTGAAAATACATTACTTTGTCGCCTCTCATTCACCAAGAAAAGACATTCCTTTTGAAGACTGTCTTTTTACTCAAACTACCTCGACTATAAATAGACCGGAAAGTCTCAACTTGTTTATATCTTAGCTTACCCATTTCATCGAATGGGCTCTTTCTTGTTTTATTACAAACATATCCTGAAAAACGAAAAGTATCCCTTAATCTGAGGGTTTCAGGCGATGATCTCATATTTAAAAAAAAATTAAAACTGTGAATAAAACACTAAAATACCATTTCCGATCCGGAAAAGCTTTCCAAAATTCTTGACATGTTACGTTTTCAAATCTTTCCCAGGCATATAATTTACTGATAGAGGAAACTTAGATGTGCCTTTTAACACGCAATATGTTATTTTTTCTTTTAATAAATTTACTTTTTCGTTAGTAATACCCATGACATTATCTTCTTTTCTTACAGACAGATCATTACTTCCATAAAAAAAAATCTTTGCTTTTTTAACGTGTCAACACTGCGCTGTAGCTTGAAAGAAAAGCTTTTATTAATTTTGTGGTAGGGTTTTCAACATGTCTTACTCACACTTATCAAACCTTTCGTTACATCCTGAAACCTGAAAGTTTTCTTTACTGTCCATAATAAGAACTATTAAGTTTTTTCTCTATGCAAAATCGAGGTACCTAAATGAGGCGTGTCATTTTTCCTTTACAAGGTAAATACTAAACGATACCTATTTCTGTTAGCTAGTTAGTGCCGATCCCTTGTTTTTATTCATCTGTGAAAACTTGGAAGTTTCTTAGCCACGCGCTAAAAATGTTTCTTAAAAACAAAACCTGAGATAAGTTGCAAAGAGGCGGCTGAGAGGCAACCACGGCAGATGTTTCTTAGTTGGCAACTACGGAGCAGTTGTGTAGAAGTGTAAATTAGCATCAAGTATGATTTACCGCGTTCCTTGGCCCAATCTATAGTTTAGGCCCATTTGTTGCCAACTCTGAACAGATTGCAACCACGTACCATAAGGTGCTTCCTACTTTTCTGGTCTACCTACCTTGTTCCCTACCTACATAGGCGCCTCTCAGCAAGTCCTTGTCACCATTGGTCTGCAGAATCAGTTTTAAGGCTCCCTTCCCTTTTATCCAGAGGCGTTCCAAATGAAGAATTACTTATGCATCGGAAGTTATTTTCTTAAATTTTCCTGCCCCCACTTTCTTAATTTTAACTCTCCACACGCACTGAGGTATCACATAATATACTTGAATATTTTGCTTCGATAAACAAACTTAGCCCATAAGCGCCGAAAGTATTTGGAGAGAAATTTAGCTTGAGAGAAATTCGAAAGATTTTTTCCCATTAATTTACGCAATATTAAGCTTTCTAAAGGTCTTAATTATTGAACATCACGTTTTCAGAGGGATGATATTTTTTAAATTGTGACAATACTTAACTGACAAGATCCTCTAAAATATTTTTTTTCTGTTTTCAAACTCCATCGCTGAGCGAGAGTGGGTTAAGCTGATATCTGGCACCCGAAATTTCTTCTTTTAACGAGAGAGGATACCAACCCAATAAAATGACATTTTCTTAAAAGGAAAGCCAGTTACCTCGTTTCAAGAAGAAATATCATCAATCATAAAATCCTTCTTTTGATGAGAGTAAAGGTCCTTATTTGAAGAGCACTCAGTTCAGTCCATTTTTTTCCTACAGTAATGAATATTTGTCCTGAAAGTATTCTTACAATCAACTCCTTACACGAGGAAATATTTCCATTGGCTACTCAAGGTAAAAGTCAATCGACTACGAGACCATCAAAAGACACATCAGCCTCGTAATACAATCATTTATTATTGACCAATACAGACTATGGTTGCAGCCGTGAGTTACAAGTTACAACTGTTCGACACTGGGCTTTGCGAGTCCTCATATAACAGCGCGATGCGAGATACTTCGGTCCTCTCTGGAAGTATCAATATGTATAAAGTAGTCAAAAACATCAACGAAAAAAGTTCGGATGGAGAACGAGTCTTCAATCTTTTGAGGGTAGCTTAAACGGCTCGGGGTAGCTCTGAATTTAGGAGATAGAGGACATTTTTTTTTCCTGGGGAAAGAAGCTACTTGGCAGAGATGGAAACAGGATCCGAGGCGAAACAAAGTGATTGTCATTTTTACAGGTTAGCATCAGGTGGTTGAGAACGCCTATGAATGAAAACCGAGAAACAATATGCCAAGAAAAATATTTTCGTGATGTTTTCACGGATCAGATAGTCCTGTCTCGTAGACCAACGCTAATTTTCAAATCGAGTTGCAGAATAATAACGGCGCCTTGATATTCACCTTAACCTACCTAAAGAGAGTAGATGTTTCCGCAAGCTTCCATAAATGTTTTAATGCGCGTCTTTTAGTATTCATCATCGATTTAAAAACACTGAATTCTTTAATTTTTTCTATCAGAAAAAAAGTCTAACGTGGTGACTTTCACTGCACTTTTGATGTCTTTCATCTATTTTCCATTTCAGCTCGAAATTGCATTATTTCATCAGAATTTACTAATCACGTCTGGGACGTGTATTTTTAATTTTCCAAGGTTCTCGGATGAGTGTCTTTCACCTTGGCTTCTACCCTGCAAGGCTGTCACCAAGTCTGACAGAGTTTCCTATACTTAGTAGCAAACTACTGCCTCCGAAAAGGAAGCAGTATGTGACTCAAAGTCCTTCTTTCAGGTTGCTTTTGGTGAGGTCTTTGCTCCACTGGACTTACAGACATTTCAGGAAACCCAAAATCTATGAAAATCAACCCTTTAAACTGACAGCAAATCGTATATTTATCCTCGTCCGTGATTATCGTTTTTTAATAGTAGTCCCCAAATTCTTGTTCTCCCAGCGGTATTGCGTCGTTTGCATGTTGCTGTGTTTTGTCTGACGGGCAGCACCAATGGGCAACGCCAATGGGCAGCACTCACCCTTGATTCGTGGGTCACACGCGACGGGACGCGTCATGGTCATGACTCTCCCCATGGGAGATTTTGTGTGTCGCCGTAATTGCTTTTTGTGTGGAATGCGTGTGAAGAAGCTTTTAAAGAGGCTGAACAGAATGATCTTGGTGTTAGTCTAGGACCGTAAACATGTATTGCTTCGAGAGATTTCCTCGTTGTCTTCCTCGAACTCCTCGATCAAGAGCAGAGTGTGTTCTGATTGCACTCTTTCAGCTTCGAAGATTAAATTTCTATCTTCTTCGAATACAACATGCTTATATCAAAATATGTATGCCGGTAGGTAAATAATATCGTTTCCGTAAACTTTAAATCGAATAAAAAATCAAGTGTTTGCAGAAACGTATTCCATTCTTTTTCAAGTTTTGAGGTAGCTCGAAAATCTTCGTAGCTCGTAGTGAAGTGTCGTGCTGTGATAAACAAGTTTACGTACACCAGAATGGAAGTTTTATCGTGACACTAACACAAAGTGTTTTCAAATTAGGGACCATCTGTTGCATTCTGTGAAGGATGCATGTACTTCATTCCAGTGCAAACGAGCCCAACGAATATGCAGTAGAAATTTCAAAGAAGGAATCATGTCTTCTTGTAAACTGTTATAGTTTTTCTTGCGGAGTTGGTTTTCACCATCTACCCGCATGACTATTCGCACTAGGTTGTAGTTTATGATACATTGATTGGAATCAGGTTCGTTGATCGATAAGTTAAAATTAAACATAGGTTAGGTTAACCTTTTTGGCCCGACTTGGCGATGGGAAATGCATTTGAAGGGGTGGAAATTTTTAGCTTTTATAAATTACAGAGCAAAAGGTAACTCCTCGTAGTTCACTGTCATTGGTTCTACTGTAGCTTTTCCCAACTTGCCCAACGACGAAACAATCTCATCTAAAAAAAAAACACCTCCGTGATTTGGTACGATCTTGTGCGCCGTAGATGGGTACGGCTCTGGCCAGGACGATTAAACGCCATTGCCAATTTTCGGCATCAGGGCGAGGCAGTAATCCTTGGACGCAACCTGAAAGGCACCCTAATGGGTGGGAGACCAGTGGGGCAGGCCCTTGGGTAGGCCAGCCGGGCCGTTTACCGTTGTCGCTGCCTGTGAAATATTTAGCGTGGTCTCCGAGTGGCTTGGACTTAAAATTTTAAAGTTGCATTCTTTACCGTTTCCTTTTTTCTGTCCGCGCCCTTCTGATTGGGGCAAAGGCGCATGGCTATGCAATGTTGCTTGACAATGAGTCTAACTGATTTGAGAGGTGAAGGGTTTCAGACTTACCAACAGCTAACAATGTAAGTCGTGCAAGAACTAATCAAGACGGAGAGAACCGAACTTAGTCTTTCGTAACCAAAAACTGTCATGATATCCTCGCTGAGCTATCGACGCACATATACTATGTACGTTAATCTGTACCGGCGTGTAGAGCGATTTCAGTAATTAATGTCGTACATATCAAGATTAAAGAACTTCTTACCCTTTTTTTTGATTGTGTCTTTGTGAAGATATCTAATTTTACTGCTATTCTTTTTGCTCTTCCTCTCTATTTCTATTTTAGTAATCGAATTCATCAAAATCCTGAAAGTTTCTTTCACCTTTATTAAATGTTAGCGAGCTATTAAGTTCCTTTTTTCTCTTTCTTTTTAAGATATTAACAGTATAGAATCTACTTTTTTTGGAGATATAGAACTTTTTGTACATATTTTTTTTAATTATTATTAATATTTTACCTGACTTAAATCTGAATAAACCGAAGTAAAATTACCTTATGCGTTACTGCTTAGGTTAATTCGACCTAAATACTTCTACAGTAAACAATACATCATGACTGAAGAGAGTACTAAGTTTTAGTTATAAGTAGAAGCACAAATGCTTGGGAAAACGTCTTGACTTTGTAAGTCCTAAATTGTAGCAGAAAGTCGTTCGTAAGGTGATGGTAAAATTAGAGGTACTCGCACCTTTTTAAAGCGACTTAAAACAGGAGTTTTACAGAAGTTGGATGTCTTTTAAACTTTGTTGGAAACTGCAAGCTGTGAGATGCGAGGACCTTTGAGGAAGTGGCCGTTTCAAACCAAAGCATTTCTGGAATAGCACGATTGCCAACTTGATTATTCAGTGCAGTCGAACGTCTGAATGAGTGACTCTAAAAAATGTTGCATTCCCGCTTCCGTTTATAAATGATGCGATTTACAATTTTCCATGTATTCTTTTCTGCGTTTAAATGTTCATCTTATTGTTTGTTACAGGTAAGATGGAAGTAAAAATCTTCAGTCCTAGAACTGCACTACCGTGTTTCGTTACTCCACAAATCGGTAAGCTGATGTTCCGGTAAACAACTGAAAGCAATTCGAACTCATAAGGTTAAGTAAACATGGCGTTTTTAAGTCCATAATTATTTAGACATCAAGGTTTAAGTCTTCCGGGTGACTGGGTTTGTGAAACGTGCCTATGAATAAGTAGCCTACACCAGCCATAATAGTTACCCCGCTTCTGGATGCAAATTTTACAGCTTTGTACTATACAGTGCCTCTGATTAGCTATCCTTCTTGTGGGACCACCTTTTTTGCAGTGATTATCAAAATGAAGAACATATATATATAGAGAGAGTGCTTCTCGAAATGCCCGTTTTACAATAAGTAAATGAGTTAATTTTCGCTTTAAAAAAAATACGGAGACGCCCATTTTTATGGTACTCTCTTTCCTGTCTATTTTTCTGCCCTGCTACCTGCGTGTTTGAAATGCGTTCCTCTGGCTGAAAACCGAAAAGCGGTTGTATTTGAAATAGATTTTCTAAAAAGCTGTGCTGAATCACAGAGCTGTTTATCAATTTCCACGATCATGTAATAATTCTTACATAAGTGGTCGAAAACATTTCCTTTAAAACAATTTCCTTTGTGGTGAAAATAGATCTATTTATTTTCCAAACCCGCGCTAATTCTTGTTCCTGTTACATTTTATTTTCTGCTACCAAATTAATCCTTTCGGAGGTAGAGTAGGTAGCCCTTACGTGACGAATTGTCAGTTAACTCCAGGCATGGATAGATAAGGGTCGGATCAAGCGTAGCATGTTCCTTAAAGAAAAAGGTTAGGAAGCCCTTCTTGCATGGAAAGGGTCTATTAGGTTAGGGGATTGCACTTCGTGGCGTTACCATGGGGTTGTTCAGGCAGGGTAAGGGGTTGTTTATGGTGTCTAAGGGGTGTGAGGCTGGAACCACCTGGCAGTGTGCGTTGTGCACTCTGTTTATATGCTGAAGGGGTGGCCCTGCAGATACGAGATATCGGTGCTGTTTAAGGTACAGTTATGGCTACGCTTGAGAGCAGTGTCGGTTTATCACGTCTTTTAGTAATGCCTTGATTATTTCACATGTTACATTTGCCTCTCCAATTTTGTTTTGATTTATGAAAAAGAAAAGAACGCACTCTTTGCGTGATTGTGATGTGGGATTTGTAGACAAAGTTGTGTAGGACTTGTAGTTCTGTGCTTGGCATAGTTTTAACTTGCCACTTTGGGCGAACAGACGCGATCTTTCTATTAACAGCTGACGATCAGAAGAGCTTTTGACCACACAGCCAGTTTCGCGGTTTTCACTTCGCGAACTTCAAAAGTTCCATCTGCTACAGTTGCAGATGATTAATGGGGAGCACATGTTGGACACTTTATGTGGGGAAATAACAGTTTAATCACAATATATATGTACAGGAGTCGATTTTTTTCTGCAACATTTATAAGTGGTCTGTGGAAAGACTAGAAACAAAAATTTACTTCGTCAGAAAAAAAGTAAAAAAAAAAACTCACTCAGTCTGCAGGAGCGCCGATATGTTTTTATCTCCTTTATTTTATCCCTGTACGAAAAATTCTACTTTTTATTGGCATTTTAACGACCGTAACATCGTAAATTGTTCATGGTGACCTCACGGAAAAGATGGTTTTGTTACGGCAACAAAATTAGGGACAAATAAATTTTTTGTTGCTGCAACCAAAAATTTTGCTGCAGCAACCAATTGTTTTGTTAGTAGAACTAAACATTTTGTAGTTGTAACAGAATATTTTTGTTGTCCCTATTTTAACAAATGATTTTGTTGGTATAACAAAACCTTTCATACCGTGCTGTGGTAATGTTCGTTTTTGAGGAACACGTTAAACATGACACCGCAAAACCAGCAATATAAAAATTCAAATATATTTTGGTTCTAGACAATCACTTTATGCTAGTAATGATATGTCACAGTGTTGGACCTTTTATCCGGCCGTAAATTTTGATCCCTGCAGTGCTGACTCCCGCACAGTCCCCTGTTTGAACATCTCCTGTTTCCCATGTCAAATAACATAGCCAATCCCGGAGAGCTTGTTTAAAGCTCTCTCTGTGGTCCCACCGAGTAACCCTAATAATGCCGTTACTATAATTACCTGTTACGAAACTTGAGTTTACCTATGGTAATTGCAGAACTTTGAACACCGTTTGGGTTCGATGCTTGCCTTAGTGTTTGTCCAGAGGGCTTTATTCGGGTGTGGATCATGTTCTATGGTCGGTTGAACTGCTGTCGTGCCAACCAATTTCACAGAGGTGCATCTAGACACATGCACGATGAGAAAGCCTTTTATACTCGTGGTGAATTTTGAAAGCTCCATTTTCTACCACTGTTTCTAAGCCAACGGGAGCAGAACTCATGAAATCTTACGTAAATTAACCTTATCCAAATCATCGTCATTGATCCAAGTGCATGTCGTAAACCTCTGTGAAGTGATGTCCCTTGCTTGGCTATTAAGATGCAGTTTCGCTTACTTCACATCGGGCACTTACAGCTACCGGTATGTCGCCAGAGATAAGTCACATCTCGTTAGGTTGGGTCTATGACCTTGACCCTTTTATGCCTACATGGCGAGAGGTGAATCACAAGCAGGAAATCCAGCCTTTGAAATATACAGTGCGGTGATGATAGGAGGGATTCACGTCCTTTGCTAATGCATGCGATCCTATATAGTCTCTGTCAGTCCTTCTCCCAAGGTTTTACTTTCGTAGTAGGGGAGTTAATCCAGACCCGACCTTGAACTTTTTGACCAAGATGCAGTGGTAGGCAGGCTCTTCGCTCTGCACAGACGTGACGTTGAGTCGCGTTTGCATGTTTGCGGTCTGCATTACTTACGAGGCAAGTTTTGGCCTCGGAGGGAGTTGAGTGATTCTGCATGTATTCCGAATCCACCCGCTCGGCGGGTCCTCAACCGTGGCTGCCTCCAGATCGTCGTCATTCCACTGGTGGTCACAGAGTGCAGATGATGGCCCAAACTTGGTTTCAATTAGAAGCTCTCAACGACGCTTCTCGAGATTAATTCCATAATCATTCTCCCTTGCTACTCATCTGCCTTGATGTTTTTCTGATACTCTAAGGATCACAGTAAAAATAAATACACTGGTTATAGGTAACACGATGCCTGTTTTGGGTATAAAACAGGGGTAGTATATGTATTTTCGTAATTTTTCAAGATAGGCCTAGACTCGGTTACATCAATGGAAAGCTCTCGGCAAGACAATCTGAATTTTATGTTTTAACATACGTGTACCTTGAAAATTGCCTAAAATACGAACTATCCTTTTTTAAAAAAAGTTTTATGGAAAACTGGTAAAGAACTGCCTGACTAAGGTATTAACCCTTAACCAACTCCCAAAGTATTTGGATTGAAATTTAGGTAATGAGAATTTCGAATGATTTTACCCATCAATCTACGCAATTTTAAGCTATTAACAATGCTTAAATTATTTGATATCAGGTTTCCAGAGGGATGATATTTTTCAAATTTTGACAATACTAAGCAATGAAGATCCTCTAAAATAATTTTTGCTGTTCCCGAACGGCATCGCTGGGTGGTAGTGGCCTAAGATTTTAAAGTGAATCACCACGGTGGTGTGAATATGGTCTTGTTTATTTTAAGTCATCGTGCGTATCATATCCGAGGGTAGCGTTCATCCCTAGGTGAAGTTGCGTCAAGTTTAAACAAATCGACGATATGCATGCATGCGTGTTATGTGTAAGCATCACCCTGGGCGTTTATATTTTTGGTGAAAAGCCATTTCATTTCAGCTTAAAAGATTACACTTTCCACTTTTGTGTTCCATCCAAGTTCACGCTTCCAATACATTTGAGAGATGAAACACACACAACCGCATACGCGCCAAATTCGTAACAGTTGGAATAACTGAAAAGCATTTCCATTTCACACGAAATCAGTTAAAAGAGCTTTGAGGGAAAATTATCATTGAAGCTGTCCGTACCGGTTACATAAAGTATCGTCTGCTTTTACACTAGTTTCCATGTAGAGTGTAGTTACTTGTTACCTTACATATAGCTATTTTTGGTAAACTGAGGTTGTGTATTTAGCCTAGCCGCGGCTCCGCTCTGCTGTCACCAAGTCTGTTATTTTAGCGTTGCTCATGCATCTTGACATGGTTTTGTTCTCGTCCATAGTAAGCTCACGTATCTGCAAACTCTCAGAAACAAAAGTCCTTCTCGATTCGCACCCGTCCACCAGGTGGTAGTGACAAAGCTCTCTAAAAAGTTGCAGGACTCTCTGATAGAAGGCGCTATCTCATTGAAAACGTGTCTTGCATACGGTAGAGAGTCCATATACGCTACAAATTGAAGAAAGCTCGTGCTACAAAAAGGGGCAACGCGGAAATACGTGGGTCGCGCCGGAAACAGGAACTCAAAGAGGGTCAAAGTCAGTCGTGGTTGAACGAAATACCCATAGTCTCGTAATACACAGTAGGGCTACATTTGAAAGGTCCAATATCCTACCTAATGGAAACTAAGCAGGTGCTGGTGAGACTAGCCACAGGATTAGGTCCTTATTAGTAAAAAAGCAACATCAGGCTTTGCGACAGTCGAGTTGTGCGTTGAAAATAACCTAATCTTTCTCCTTTATCTCGTCATTGTTCCCATAAACTTATTCGAATCGTTAAACGTGTTGATTACCAAAATATCTGTGGATACGTGTTTTCGATCATCGGTACCCTTGTGAAACGATAAGTGTTCAAAATATCTTATCGCAACCAAACCTCCCCGGAATCTACTTGGGATTCAAAAACACGCGATTGGGGAAGGTTTGAGGAGTTTAATCTCTTAATCGCTCCTCATACCCCCTAAAAACAGGGCCTGAAGCAGGCCAATACTTCCATGTCCGTCCCCCCATTGGCTTCATATGAATGGGCTATAAAACACAACAGGAATAGGAAAACCACAGAGAAACACAAGCGCGATCAAATC
>Ga0058701_10003343_pt1 | contig 12663 bp, 11 predicted proteins | sample AgamicOrMae_FD_97039 | JGI IMG/M metagenome (GOLD analysis project Ga0058701, IMG submission 97039) | Agave microbial communities from Guanajuato, Mexico - Or.Ma.e | ecosystem: Host-associated > Plants > Phyllosphere > Phylloplane/Leaf | place: Guanajuato, Mexico | collected 2012-06-04
AAGCTCGCGGTAGAAAAGGTTTTGTTATATCAACAAAATCATTTGTTAAAATAGGGATAACAAAAATATTTTGTCACAACAACAAAATGTTTAGTTCTATCAACAAAACATTTGGTTGGTGCAGCAAAATTTTTGGTTGCAGCAGCAAAAAATTTATTTGTTGTCCCTAATTTTGTTGCCGGAACAAAACCATTTTTTTCCGTGGTGGAAACCAAGGGGTGGAAAAACCAACCCTTTAAACTATTAATGTAACGGTAAAATGACACAAAAAAGCCGATTTCATGTCGGTTAACACATGAAAAATATGCCGATAGAGACATATGAGCGACGATTTGACTTTTTAGCTTGAAACACTTATTCACTTCAATTTTTTTGGCATTCGATATCAAATTATTTTTAAATTCTGTTGACTTCTGTCTGTAAGTGGACACCATTTTCCAAAGTTGCACAGTCAGTTTTTAGGGGCAAATAAACTTTCTAATCACACAGTAAAAACAACTCCCTAATGCCATACCTGTTTTAGGTAGGTATGAAACTAAAACTGGGATAGTGCGTATTTCGATAAGTATTTGATGTAGACCTATGTTAAGCCACATCAATGAAAAGCTCTCGCCAAGGCTTTTTAAATGACATGGCTGAACATAGGCCTATCTTAAAAAATAACCAAATTACGTACTTCCCCCGTTTTCATTGCACGCCCAAAACAGGTATAGAATTTCCCAAAACAGGGGTTTTGTTTTTACTATGCAGTTATAATTGTCTTTTACTTTTATTTATCGCTGGGTGGGGGTTGATTCTTCACTTTATTGGACCTCATGGTCCATAAGAAATACAGTATAAAGACTATCAGGATTCATTACATTCGCTCCCTTGAATGACGGGAAAACCATCTCTTGGTTCATGCAAATTATGTACATTTGTTCCGCGCGAAATCCCTCTTAGTTCGATTTACGACTTCTCGGCGAAAACGACGTATTATCAATATCAAGTTACAAATTTATTTCACTAAGCTATCGACGTTGTGCAACTCCTCTAGTTACCCCGAGTACCCTACGTTAATCTATACCACGATGCGTACACGTTTTAAAATATATGATATGCAAATTAGTAGGTCAGATTTCGCAAGAGTTTTGTAGTGTGAGCAAGACACAGGATCAGGAAACTCTTCCACAGGACAATTTGCATATACCGCGTTTGTGGTCCATTTGGCATCCAACAAGCTTTTGATCTCATTTTTAGGTGGGTCTTACCGGGTAGCTGTCATAAGCGCCAAAAACCACAAGCGCCAACGCCGCAAGCGCCAATCCGTAGCCGCCAAACGAGAAAAGTCGCAAACGCCAAAGGTCATAACCGCAATACTAACCTTACCTAACCTAACTTAACCTAACTTGACCTAACCTAACCTATACGAACTTTGGCGTTTGCGACTTTTCTCATTTGGCAGTTACAGACTGGCGCTTGCGGCGTTGGCGCTTGTGGTTTTTGGCGCTATCGAATGCCCCCCGGTCTTACCAACGCGAACATCAATACACCATTAATGTCAATTACAGTTGGTATTTCAGAAAACTCTTGAACGAACAGAGAATTTTTATTTCATTATAAACGATTTAAGAAGGGCGTCGAAGGACTAATCTCATTCGGGGAAAGTTTCCTGAAATCTCTATAATCTTGTTATCAAGAAGACTGATATTCCAGTGTTATGGGTGTAACAAATATTGGCTGAAGATAGGATCCGCGAAAATGACGCCCCTTTTTACGTTTGCACCCTTTTAAATTTCGCATGCATCTTTCCTCTTGTGTGCCGCCTTTCGATGCCACGCCGAGCGGAGCGTTAGCCGACCGAGGTACAGGACACCAAACCTAACCTTTTGCCGCCGATCCTCAAGGCTTCTTTTTTAGGTGAAGCCACGAACCTTCTGCCTCGCTCACATGTGCATTCGATTTGTATCAGTCCATTTCTACTATCCTTCATTATTTTTACGATTAAATTGGCACACAGGAAAAACAAAACACCCGTTTCAGGAAATGCTGTACCTGCTTTGTGTGTGAAACTAAAACGGGGGTACCACGTATTTTTGGAATTTTTAAGCATAGACCTATGTTCAGCCACATCAATGGAAAGCTCTCGCCGAGACCTTTTGAATGATATGGCTGAACATAGGCCTACCTTGAAAAATAAACAAAATACGCTCTACTCCCCTATTTTTCAAGATAGAACTATATTCAGCCACATCAATGAAAAGCTCTCGCCGAGACCTTTTGAATGATACGGCTGAACATGGGTCTACACTTCTAAGAAAGTAGAAATGAATTTTCATCGCGGACTTAAAAAAGCGGGAGGAGTTTCGGAAAAAAAGAGACGGTATTCAATGATGAACCCAATGAATTACTGAAGAAAAACCGTAATTGGGGAATCGAACAAATTCAGCTGCCCAATGGGTTTATCATTCCAGCACAACGTCATTTGTCCATGATTTGCACTTCGCGAATGATCCCATCGGTGCGGCGGCGGCGGCAGGACTCGAACCGCAGACTTCCAGGAAGGCGACGGAGTCGTCTCATTATGCAAGCGCCGCAGCGCCGAGTCGTCCGGATGCTTTACTTACTCCGCCCTTTACTTATTTCAGCGGTTCTGATCTCGCATTCTTCTCAGCGAAAAATACAATCCCTTCATTCATACCTAGACCTCCCCACTTATTTAGAAATTGTGTTCAATATATTTGTTTTTATTTTCTCGATTAGACCTACTCACATGTTTAAAGAAGGCCTCTTTCAAATCTTGAGTTAGTTCCTTTCGTCGCCTGGTCCAATGCATGCAATTCGCTCAGCCTTGCCAAGGTTGACCTAACTTAAATTGAACCCACTCAACAAAGTTTTCTTAACCTAGGATGACCTTCCCAAAGTTGGCCTTATCAAAGTTGACCTTCCCTGAGTTAACCTAACCTAAATTGACCAAACCTAAGTTGACCTAACTTAAGATTACCTAACCTCAGTTGACCTTACCTTAGTTGAACTAACCTAAGTTGACCTAATAGATGTTAATCTAACTAAAGTTAGCCAAACTTAGGTTGCCCCCACCCCAACGGCCGCTTGAGTTGCCACAAAGCTCTGATTTTCAAATTTCTTCAAACTCTTCTAATTTCGCTGACATTTTTTTCTGTTAATTTGTACTGTAAAATCAGAGCTCTTTCCAAAATAAGAAAACTACCGGTAAGTCAAAGATTTTATAATATCCGCTTCGTCACGATTCTCCCTAGCTTTTATTGTTTTGGCCGATTTTTTTCGCACAATTTTTTCCTTACTTATCCCCCACCACACACACACACATAATTTTGGTGTTTTGGCAACAATTCTGCCAAGCGCGGCAACGATTACTTCTCCGTAGCAGCAACCTGCTGCTGAGAATTGAGCTTAGGCAGGATTTGCGACAGCCGAAGGCAACGTTGACAATTTGTTAAGGGGAGAGCACGACACCAAGGCTCAGGGACTTCAACACAAGTCGATTTAACGACAAAACAGTACATGTCCTCTAGGATGATTCACGAGTAAAGGAAACTTCCATACCTGCATCCCGTTCAAAACTACAATTCTATTTATTTACAGAAACGCTTCTAACAAATAAGGCCTTTTAAGGAGCCACGACAATAACTTACTCAAGTCGATTATCATTTTAAGGAAGTATTGTATATAAAATATAATATTTTATAGGACAACCTCACAAATTTATGTCTTTCTTTTCGGTGATGGGGAGGCCTTAGAGTTTGGGAATCCCATCTCTGTGATTCTCTCCAATTCAAACTTAACTTATACATCATGAGGGGTATACAGCTTCAACCGCGTAGGTTGGAATTGGTTTAAGGTTTTTGGCTCCACTATAGCTCTTCTGTTGCCAAGCCTCATGATGCTTGATCCCCGGAAGCAGCTTCTGGTCAATAAGAAGTAAGCGGCATTAGGCTTGGCGGTCGGCAGGATCGCCATATATATAGCACTGAAGAGTAGAGAGGCGCGAATGGTGACCCCTGCCCTGGCAGCCGCCATGACAGGCCCAATGCATTCCTTACGGAAAAACAGGGCTCAACATGGCGGCCATGGGTTTCGCTTGCGCCTCTACTTTTCAGAGCTCTATATTGCGCTCCATCGGCTTCTTGTTAGTATCCCGAAGGTCGGATCATAGCAAAAATACAATCCTTAACTGAAAGTTATCATACCAAACTGCTCACTTTAGTCATATAACTCTGGCAGTTTCTACTTTTTTTCCTTTTGTAACCCTTATGTCACAAGAGTAAAATTGCATACCTAGATGTGCTCCACTGATAAAGAATGCCCGTTATTGGTATTTCTCAACCAGCACTGAGCATGAAAGAATCACAGGTAAAGTTGCTATTGTTTCGGTCTGTTTCAAAGTACTTATCAACAGCAAAAACGATGGGGCTTTCGATTAATAGGTATCCTAAAAACCATAGGAAATTTCGGGTACCCGCACTCACTCCCACACCTAAAATGGACATAAGTCTATCTAAGAAGGGTATTTCTTTCTGCATATCCTGTCCCTGTAAAACTTTAAAGGAAACAGCAGATTTAAAAGAAAGCATTTTCTACGTAGTGTTCTACCCTGAACATTGAACCTTTCACTTTTTATGAGGAACATCGATAGAAAACAGAAGGTGAGGTTATAACTACACTATACATCAACCCAAGGTAAGCCAGATCACGTTAAGTCATATTCGATGAACCCTCATTAAGTTAAACTTTACGTTAGTGCCTTGGGATTCAATCACTCGAGGTAACAAATGTTTAGTTTAAAATTTGTAGTCTGGTTATAGAAACATGAAATCTGAAACGACGCGCTTCTTCACGAATAAACCCGTGTTTTATGAAGTCCGATACCCGTTTAAGGTAAAGCAGGTAAAAGAGGGGAATAGCATAATTCGGTTATTTTTGAAGATACCCCGCAATCAATAACAATACCAATTGAGAGATCTCGACGGGACTTATTTTCATTGATAGGTGCTGATAGGTTTATCTATAAAAAGAACCCAATCACGGTCTTCCCCTGTTATATCTTCATACCCAAAACACGTATGGGACTACCTAAAACAGGGGTTACACTCTTGGCAAGCTCCAGTGACTCAGGTGTAACTGGGAATTTCAGTGCCGTGGCACTGGAATTCCGTTAAAATTCAGTGAAGTTTAACTAGTTTCCAGTAAATTTTCACTGGTTTCCAGTGGAATTTCACTGTATTTCCGGTGGGATTCCACTGAATTTTCTAGTGGCACCTGGGTCACTGGCAAGCAGTGACCTTTCACTGGTTCTTGCTACGAGTATACACGGGAAAAAAGGTTTTGTTATACTAACAAAATCATTTGTTAAAATATGGATATCAAAAATATTTTGTTACAACAAAATGTTTAGTTCTCTCAACAATACGTTTAGTTACTGCAGCAAAATTTTTGGTTGCAGCAACAAAAATTTTATTTGTTGTCCCTAATTTAGTTGCTGTAACAAAACCATTTTTTCCGTGTAGGTTTTTGCAGTGCTGCACTAGGAGAAGAAGCGAGGTCGCCGAAGAGGTCGATCAGCCTGCACAAGAATCCCCGGAGTGAGCCGCAGTTGAGCGAGCCCAAGCAGCTCGCTTCGGGCAGCTTGGAGTCGCCTTCGGCTGCCCGCCGCTCCGCTCCCCGGAATCCGCGCCGCCGTCGCTGCGCCGCCGCCGATGTTATCTCGGCCACGACGGTCGCCCGCCCCGCCGCTACCGCGACTGTCCTGGGCAGGACCGTCTTCAGGACCCCAGATGGTCAAGGTGTAGGCTCTCAATTTATGCGTGACGGGAGTCATTAAACTGTTTAACCTTTTCTTCCACATACTCAACTATTTCTTTTCCGGGAGCGATATTGCGCATCTCCACTCCGCCGAGGCGTCCGGCCGAAAAAGGATATTACTCGTAGAGTACACGAATCTACGACGGAAGTTCTATCGAAGATATCTGGCAGAAGATATCCGACGGAAGATATCCGACGGAAGTTACTCATTCGACGGAAATCAAGAGACAGAAGTTATCTGGCGGAAGATATACCCGAAGAAAGATCTCGATGAAAGTTCTCCTACGGCATTTGTGACCAACTCCCAAAAAATCCGAAAGGTATTTAACAAATATCTTACATTGAGACTGACCTTTTCCAAGTATAGCGTTTCCTTCAGATCTGCTGCTTTATCCTCCAGGTCAAGCCTAGATATAGAGCCCCAAAGGGAGAGAGGCGTCAACTGCCATGTCACCCTTGCATTCCACCAATCAGCTCGCACCGCGGGAAAAAGTTGTCGCCTACGAGGCTCTCTACAGAAGCCTTGACCTCACAAAAGTCATTCTTCTGAGATCACTGCAAAATCGGCTTTCACCTCTATTATTTTACCCTGGTGTGACATTTTATATGAGGCTACATTGCAGGGATTAAAGCCATACGTCCGCATGGGTTCAATGGGCTGTGTGTTGTGCATCGCTTCACAAACGCTCCGCTCATCAACAAAAAAAATGTTTAAAAATTGTTTGGTCGTGCTGTTATCAAAATTAAACAGTCTCTTAGAAAGAAAATAATCAGAACTACACCCTCAGTTTTAAAGGTGAAATTATCCACCTGTTTCCTCCTTACCTCAACCTTCTCATACGAGGATTAACAAATTACAACCGCGTAGATTTGAATTACAAAACTTAGGTTAGGTTTAGTGCCTTGCTCCGTCCAGCTATTGCCAAGCCCGACACCGCTTACGTCTCGGCAGAGGGCTACTGCCGCTAACGGTTAAGGGTTTGAGAATTAAAGCTGGACAACAATTACGTTCGGTTAAGTGTATTCCACCTCGCTTGCATTTCACAGTAAAAAAAAAAATAAAAAAAAATGGGGAAAGCTATACCTGTTTTGGGTGTGAGACTAAAACGGGGGTGGTACATATTTTGATTAGTTTTCAAGTTAAGCGTACGTTCAGCCATAACATCCAAAAGGTCTCGGCGAGAGCTTTCCATTTATGTGACTGATTATAGGTCTATCTTGAAAACTAAAGGACTAGAGCGTATTTCGATTATTTCACATGATAGACCTGTGTTCAATCATATCATTCAAAAGGTCTCGGCGAAAGCTTTCCATTGATCTGACTGAACATAGGTCTATGTTGTAAAATTACCAAAGTACGCTCTACCCCCGTTTCAGTTTTGTATCAAAAAGAGGTATAGCATTCCCCGAAACGGGTTTTTTGTGTGATCTCTCCTTTTGGCTGTAACCAAGTCCAATGCCCCTTCTCCACACTGCACTAACTGCCAACATTTAGCAACGGCACGCTTGGCGACAGGTTAATCAGCCTTCCGTCGCTGGACACGGTCTAGTCCCGGAACTCATAACACAATCCAACTCTGAGCGAGCTTCTGAAACCTTAAACCACGGAGTACGGAGTCGCGAGCGCGTTTCGGAGCAAGACGGGACGGGAGCAGTCCAACTCGCTAAGGTCACCAGACGGGTTTTTCCTTGGAAAAACGAGACGCACACAAGAATTTATAAAGAAGCAATCTGAGCAAATAATCAATACAATAAATTCGCAGGCTGTCTTCCCAGCGCTGTCTTTATTTTGCAGATAAGATCTGGGAGGCAGCCAAAGCCAGCTACTTCCCAGCCACCGCTCCATGCGCGATATGCGCGCTCCCACATACACGACAAATATGCGCTCCGCTACAACTATTTAACTTCAGGCCCAACAAAGTAGTGGATTTGGCCGGCTACCGCACTCTACATTATTAAGAGTGCATTTTCAACCTTTTGGTTTAACCCCTTCGACGTAAAGCCGAGCGGAGCGATAGCGGAGCAAGGCACAAGCCACGTAACCTAACCTAACTTAACCAAGGGTTACCTAATAAACGGTCGCCAAGCCTGATGCCGCTTACTTCTCGGCGGTCCTAATCGGCCGCCGCGAAGTAAGCGGCATCTGGCTTGGCGACAGCGGAGCGGAGCGATAGCGAAGCGAGGCACTGGTGACTTTTAACTAATCTAAGTAAACGGCAAGGGGCTCGGTTATGATAGGTTACGTTAGGTGGGATGCCTCTTGCCTCGCTCCGCTGTCATTTCACTCGATTTGACGACCAAAGGTTGAACCAAAAGGTTAAAATTGCTACCTTAAAAAATTAGAGAGCGGGGCATCATCACAGTTTACAACGCTTTCTCTTGAGCCTACAATTCATTCATCTTGGGTCCAACTATTGTGAATGGAGCGTGGACCGATGAATGAATCCACAAAAGGTTGTGACAGCTTTCAAATATCGAAACAGATCTGACCGATAATTAAAACTCGAACCATCCATTTCGAATTGGAGTCGAACTAGTTCCTTGGACGTATTCAATGATCAACGGACCGTCTAAAGATTAGAAGACCCCCTAACCAAGATGGTATCAACACTTACACACTTGCTTCCTCTCTCGATTTTTGAATTCCTACAGGCGACGAAGTGTCTAAGACCGTGTGCGACGCACAGTTTTATCCATTTTACACATAGATCACGGTAAAAACGGAACACCTGTTATAGGGAGTTCTCACCTGTTTTGGGTGTGAAAATAAAATGAAAGTAGTGCGTATTTTGGCTATTTTCCACGGTAGACCTATGTAGAGATACATCGATGGAAAGCTTTCGCAGAGACCTGAGAGAGATGTGGCTGAACATAGGTCTAACTTGAAAAATAATCAAAATAAGTACCATACCTCCTTACAAAGAAAAAAGGGTGAAAAGAACTCCTAAAAGGACGTAGACGACATAGGGACGTCAGCCGAGCGGTGTTAAGGTTATGGAAAAGTCTTTCATACAACCTTACGCGGTGTGGCAGCGAAACTAGATCTGTCAACTAACTAAGTTAAGCTAAACTTGGTCTCACTAACTATTTTAGGTTGTATCGAATACCTGTTTTACGTAGTTCCCAACCTGTTTCAAGTATGACGGTAAAACAAGGACAGAGCGCAATTTGGTTACTTTCGAAGATACCCTTACCAATATCCATATCAACTGAAGGCTTATTTTCATTGATATAGTTGTTGAGGTATTTATCTTTTAACATACCCACATTGCGCTCTTTCCTTATCTTACCTTCATACCTGAACAGGTATGGGGAATACCGGTACCTAAAACAGGGGGTTATTTTTTTTCTAGTTAACGCATTTTTTGGTCGTTCGTTCTCAAAGTACAATGAGAGAAGCAAAACAAGGTGGAATAACAAAGACAGAAAATCCCACCTCACAGTGGACAGAGTCCAAAAAGACGTCGGACAGACGGACGGAGGTGTAAGGGCGAGGGTCTGCCACGTTGAGCGTCGGCCAGCGGCGGCCAGTCGCGGCCCGGTCAGGTCGGAGACGGAAGTCGACTTGCATTCCTCCATCCATCACAACGCCGTTCGATAAGTGCATTTGCTTGTAGCCTCTCCGAGTCAAGTCGTTACAGTCACAACTACTTGTTTATCAATCTCCAAAATTAAAAGGGTTAAATTTTATCAAATTAGTGATGCTACGTACGCAGTATTGACTTTTGACAATATATAGGACACGGTCAACTTTCCTGTGTTTTCTAACCATCCTTTGTAAACCGAACACAGTAAAAACGAGACACCTGTTTTAGGGAGTTCTTACACCTTGTTTTGCATGTAAAAATGAGACGGGAGCAGTACGTATTTTCGTGATTTTTCAAGATTACATTACGTTCAGCCCTATAATTCAGAATGTCCGAGCAAGAGCTCTCCGATCATGCGGCTGAACGTTGGTCAAATCTCGAAAAATTAGGGCGTAGTGGATATTTAGGTTATTTTTCAAGATAAACCTATGATCAGCCACATAATTTTAAAGGTCTCAACGAGAGCTTTCCATTGCTGTGGCTGAACATAGCTCTATAATGAAAAATATGGGAGTAGTGCGTGTTTTGGTTATTTTTTACATGCTTTTTTTAGGTTAGGACCTATGTTCAGCCACATAACTTAAAAGGTCTCGGCGAGAGCTTTCCATTGATATGGCTGAACATAAGTCTATCTTAAAAAGTAGTAAAAATACGTACTACCCCCGTTTTATCTTCACACCCAAAACAAGGTGAGAACTCCTTCAAAAACACGCGTTTCATTTTTATTGTTCGCGGAGCGCGGAAAATGCCACCTAAATACGCCAAGTCTGAAGACGCTCACATTGTAAGTAAGCGGCATCAAGCTTTGCGCTTCATTCGGCTTGCCGCAAAAAGGTAACATGCGAGAGGAAGAAAACGCGACATTATTTCATAGCTGAGCAGCGATTCTTCATATACGTGACTGAATCGGTTGTAAGATAAGGGCGATATCTCATATTATCTCAATTGAGAAGGCAGGGGGGGGGGGTATCCGGTAGTTTTTCACTTATTAAGTATACCACATTTAAGTCGGGGATTCCGTGAGGCCGCGCTCTGCCAGCCCGTCGACTAAAAGGACGAAAGCACAGGGCGTACCCGAGAAGAGCTCGTACGGTGGGAGGGGAGGTGAACAATTACCTGGCCAAGACAGGGACGGTCCATAAGTCACGTAAAGTGAGGCGCCATTGCAACAAATGCGTCCCAACTCGTCAACCGTGGGAAACGAAGAGGTGTGAAGACAAGAGATTTGCAGTGCAAGACGGTACTACAGTCCTAGTAGCGCATCTTTCATGGTTGTCTTCTCGCAAGTTGAACATGTGTTTACATGATCGAAAATCGAATAGGTACATTTTCAAAATATCTCAACTTTTCCCGACGAGCCGGGTTGAGCTATAGCGAAGCACAGGGCACCTAATTCAACTGACCTAAAGTCACACGTGATGCTGTTCAAAATGTTAGCGGCATCAGGATTTGTGATTACCTAACGACGCGAGGCACAAGGCATTTCTGAGTGAAGCGAGGCGCACATGTTCTTGATCTAAAGCCTATGCGTTTAAGTGTGGTGCATTCCTAAAATGCGATGGAAAAGTTAAGCCAGTATGGTTCATACAGGTGGAAAATCAAACTTGGAGAGACCGACGATAAGCGCACAGCTTTTCCCACAGAAATGATTTGTATTGCCAATAATGTTTTCTTGATAAAGACTAAACATTTTTTTTCTTTCCGCAAAATATTTTTTTCTTGCATCCTGGAAAAAAATCTTGTAGCGAAAATTTTTTGCGGCTAGAAAAAAATAAATAAAAAAATAAAAAAGTAAACTAACCAAGTTATTTCTCCAACTGACATTTCCAATGTCCACACTGAACTGAATGCGGTGGAATGAAGAGATCTGGCGGCGTCTTTAACGTGTCAATTTTACGGCCTTGCGATTAAACGACGCAAATTACGCCCCTAAGTTATGCCGCAGCCTAACCGCCGTTTAATGAACAAGAAAACATCTTTCTGGTCTTACTAGAACTGGAACGGTAGCCATAAATGCGGCAGCCACTGATAAAACGTCCTAAAGAAGTTGGCTTTGATAATAAAGTCTGCTGAGTGAAAACAGTATCCGATTGGATAATAAACAGGAGTGTTGACAATCTGGTGCGAAATACAAATTTCAATTTCCTTATAAAGCAGTAAACGCTTTTAAAATACACAATTACTTGTCAAATGTAATACTCCAAGGCTTGCCTCTAAACCTTGAATCAAAAAACGCATTCCAGTAAACAAGGAATTAGGTGTAGAATAGAAAAGAAAATTACGTTAAGAATTTGCTGAAATATTTCGGTTGCAATAGGATGAGTATATACATTTTTTAAAAAAATATAATTCATACTAAGTATATCTCCAATAGTCAATGTGTTTTCCATTTTCAATCTGAACTTTGCAGGAGATACAACCCTCTGAATTTGATTTAGTGAGTCTCTGACATTCCGTGATTTTTCATTGAATTTCAGAGACTCTGATTCATATTCAGAGTGTAAAAATCGTGCTTGGTATTTGTCTCCTGACGAAGAAATGTTTCCATAGCCTCACTTGAAAATTATCGAAACCCAAATGAGCATGTTTTAGATGCAAATCACGAAAATCGAATGAATCTCAAAAAGTAGGCCCCTCATAGTCCAAAAATGTTAATTTTAAAGATAAATGTGTCCGGGAGATTTTTTTTTCAAAGTTTGTGCACCGTCAGAGCTTTAGGCAGAAGCTTTCTCTGAGAAATCTAGCATATCGTGGGAAAGCCTGACCACAACCACTTCTCTTCTTGACAGTTGACCCGTCTTCATCAACCCAGATACGGGTACTTCCGTCATTTTCTGGCACCGGTATCGGGGAACGTTTTGCATTGGCTTGAATTTGTTTCCCATGATGAATTTCACATGGTCCTATCTCGTACTTCATGGGATACGAAATAACCAGCAGATTTGCGATATAGTCATTGTAACCCATGCTATCCAAAGTCACTACGAAATACATAATTCATCCAATACGAGGACGTCATGCGGGGAAGTTCAAAGCACCCGTTTACGGTATTCCGAAAACACATCTGTTGGTTTTCTGGATTTTTTCTTACTGTTAGACACCTTAGCTGCAAATAAAGAACTTGGCCAAATAACTACAGCCTCTTTAAATGGGCAGCTGCATCGAAATTTTATATAGAGCAATACTTTTAGTGCCATACCAAATAGTGCTTTCTTGAAAGAGGAAAAACAAATATTAAGCTTCTATGATATAGGAG
>Ga0058701_10003344_pt1 | contig 12662 bp, 15 predicted proteins | sample AgamicOrMae_FD_97039 | JGI IMG/M metagenome (GOLD analysis project Ga0058701, IMG submission 97039) | Agave microbial communities from Guanajuato, Mexico - Or.Ma.e | ecosystem: Host-associated > Plants > Phyllosphere > Phylloplane/Leaf | place: Guanajuato, Mexico | collected 2012-06-04
AATCGGAAGCGCCTAAGATCGATTCAAAAGATCGAAAGATCGGCCCTGAAAGATCGATCTCTCGAGATCGGATCGGGAATCGCACATCCCTATGCTTCATATCTATACTTGTTATCATTTACATGCTATGAGCTTCAAATATTTGAAATAAGTTATGATCGTTGAATTATGTTAGCACATGTCACTGTAAACATCACAAAAAGCAGTTTCATACCATGTTGGCGTGACTAGCGCAGCCCGCGGCGTCTGCTAGGTTAATGATTTGGCACGGTTTTGACGTCACAACATGGCGCAGTGTTGTGAAATGAAAACCAACAAGATAGAACAATTTAGAAGTTAATTTATGAGCGATTGCGAGATCACATGGAAGTGCGATTTTCGCCATTGTTTTTCATTTTAATAGACCTTTGTGAAAATGTAATTCATGACAAATTGTCAAGAACCCCATTTTTCGGGAATATATTAGAGAAGTAAGAAAAGGGAGGTTGTACGCTATCACCATCTTGTATTCTAGTTAATAGGTGACAACTAAGATGAAAGACATCAAGAGTATGGATGATCTTAAATATGAACCGTCCTGGCAATAAAATACCCCTCGGGTTTCGTATGCCTTTTAGGATTTTTTTGGAACGCAAAGTGAGCAAACAAGCCGTGATACGTGCTGAAGTAGCATTAATCAGATCCGATCTCTGCGTTTTTTTCGTGGAAATCCCGCTGTTTTATATCAACAATGAACGCTCACACCAACACCTCCATGTGAAAGCGATGTCTAAAACAAAACACCAATAAATCGAGCCAATCAATATGACACTCCCAAAGCAGCGCTTTCACTCTTTGGACAACCACAGAATATCTATCTAATGGAGCAGTTATTTCAACGATTGCAAATAAAGGGTGTTCTCGGATTTATCAAGGCTTTTAACTTTATGCTTTGCCTCTTTCGATTGTTTTTCTAAACACTTCATGTACATGTGTTTTTTATGCCAAAAAGGGTATAATATAGTCTTTTCTTCTACTTTTCTTTTGACTTTTTAAAGTTTTTTTTTCAAATCTTTCATTTTCATGCAATCTAATTTTTCGAGAAAAATGTTTTCGTAGTCGTTTTGATACGAATCTTTTTGAATGTATTTTTTCCTCCTTTTTTTGGCATACCAGAAAAAATACTAATGTCTTAATGATTTTTATTATTTTTATTATAGTTTTAATGGAAGGGAACTCAGTAGACCTACAACTTGTCAGCACAAGATGTTTTTCGTTGAAGCCCGTCCCGTAAGTTTTGATTTGTCTGGTTTTGAGACGAATACATCCTTGAGGCGTTCGACAAGTCGGAAGTTGTTGCTATTGCCAAAGGGGATTGACGCGCTCAAGGTAGGGAGAGTGAACTGGCGTCAAGACACTGCAAGCGGTTACTGAAAAGGCGTTGCAAGGGTATACAAGGCAATTAGCAAAGAAAAGAGAAAAATAATGTTTTCGACACTATTTTTATGCAGGAAAGTTAACTGTAAGGTCAGTTTAGAATTCTGATTTCTATACGCTCCCGCATAAATTTTACAGCATATTTTCTACCAAGTACAAACTTTATATATCAAAGTAGGCCTCCTACATGAAATAATATTTTTAGGGGTGAATCGGTGGTTAAATAATTACAGAAAAAGAATTTGCCTTTAAGCCCGTTTACTTGGCCCCATTAAGGGGTGGGCCCTAAAACAAAACACAACGTGAACAATTTCTTGTGAAATTTATTCTTACTATTCAGCCGGTTTAACACGGCTAAACGTGAATCTAACTCCTGAACAGTGAACACTAAAACTTGACACTCTCTCTCCCACAGCACTTTTCGTGGCGGCTAGCCGGGCCAGACTCTTTCCGGCCTGCCTCCGTTCTGATCGAACTCCTTCATTTTGCACCCTCAGCGATTTTACATTTTGTGGAGGTGGAAAACCAACACATGACTGTCGCATGCTTTCAGACTTAAACTGGCTTAACAAATTTTGAGCTGGAAAATAATTTAATGGGGGAAATGCTGATTTACACTAATAACATGCCCCCTCCCCGAAATTATTGGCGTCCCTGACAATTAAGCAACTGCTTAGGGGGGAAAACGAAAACGATAATTTTGACAGAGCCTGGCAGCATGGACATACCTGGTGATATTCCACCTGATTTAGGGAGGGCCGTGCATTACCGGACAAGGGATGCCGTCGGCGACCCTACTGGATGGATTGACGAAACTCCGGAAAGCCCCCCTAACTCAACCGAGGGGAGTTAAAATCGACAGGTGCAGTTTCCGACAACGAGAGGTGCATGGTTTCAGGACATCAACAAAAATCGCTTTAAACATATTAATACCTCTTAAAGGATAAGGCCACTTGGGCCCACGAGTAACATAAACATATAAGAAATCCCAAAAGAAAAGAAACAAGTGACATAGTAAGGAACTTTGTTTTCGGACTGGAGCACGCCCGTTTAACACTACACACACTAATGTGAAAAACATGTATGCCAAACAACAACAAAATATAGCACATCACCTACGCCACTAGGCGAAGGTACTCGCACGGACGGGACGCGCTAGAACACGAGCGCCCCGTGACGGCGAGGAGGTGCCGGAGTGCGGCCCCGTCGAGGTATTTCCGGCGTGCTGTCAAGGTCCGGCGTTTGAGGTCCGCGGTGCAAGCGCTGGACGGTGGTTGCTACGGGTTGCCGGGCCCTCCTGCTCGACGACTGGGGAGCTACATCCCGAAGAGGGTGCGCCGGCGATGGCACCACGGTGGGGCGCTGTGGCGGCGGGCTCGTGGCGACGTCCCGGTACCAGCACGCTGGGACGGTTCGAGCCCGTTCCTTCAACTCGAAGCTTGGCTCCGGATGGGTAGACGAGGACTCCGTCGGCGTTGCAGGCGGGCGGGCAAATTCGGCATCCGGCGTTCGGTCGGCTCGCTTTCGGCGGACACACCGGTATAGTAAACCGACGACCACCGACAAGCTGACGGTCACTTGCAAACCAGCCGCCGCAGTACACAGCGAAGAAAAATGTCTCCGTGTCCATCTTCTTGGGCCCTTATGGAATGAGACTCACGATCTCGGCCGACGATAACCGTAACAGTTTATCCGGCATTATTCGAGGTAAAACTTTCGAAAACTAGTTGACGTCTCAGTTGCCGGAGCGCGTCCATTGTACCGGAAACAAGATGTCCATGTTCGGAGTAGCTGTAGTGATGTTGGCCACCGTGTGTGCCAGGAAAAGGGGCGTCCCGTCTTGCGTAGCTATCCCGCATGAGGCGGGAATATTCTTCAGGCGGAGGTCTCCCAATGAAAAATGCGGTATTTCCGTCAATGCCGGTCCGCATTTCAAACGTAACGGATGCCACTCCGCGGTGGTGCGGACAACACTGTCGGGGGTAGTTTGAACAAGGGGCGGAAATTTAGCCACCTCGGGGGATAAACACTGGGGCACACAGGGCAACTCGGGAAGAGCGCGGCCTGGAATTACGGGACGGAGACACGCCGATACGTGCTCTAAGTCACTATGGGAATTTAGGTCGCAAAAGGAGCCCGTTTCACACGCTTCCGAAGCTACGACGATAGTTTTGTCTCCAATGAAGACGACTTTGACAGATTTACTGATACACGCACTCGTAAGGGCCTCGGATCATCCGAGGTCCTTACATCCACTATACTACCGCGCATCCGAGTCGGATGCTCGGTAGTATATTGGATGCAACTCCACAAGTAGATGGTTTTCGTTTATTCCATTCAGCGGGATGTGAATGCCTGTTAGGAACTCGTCCGATGTAATTCCGCACCGAACGTTCGTCTTATGATAATACAGGTCCCATTGATCGGGGGAACGAGTAGTTCCTGCCGATATTGGCGAATATTGTCCTGCGTTTGCCTCAACAAGATTCGGAGGTCAGCCTCGGGGACCAGTTGGTGAGGGAGATTACCGTGCAGCCAAATTGCCATTGCCTCTTTGACATTTTTCTTAGGTGTCAATCCATCAAACATTAGGCCCACCTCAGATAAGGCTGTCTGCACGGCAAACTGGCGTTCACCGTCCGGAATCTGCTTGGACATGTGGAACTGGTTCCGGATTGGCCAGCACTAGCTTGCGGATTTTATCCATATCGGCGGCGGTAAACGACGGAGGTGGTGGTGGCGGCTGCTCTGGGATCCGGTGAATGGCGACGACCTTCTGCTCTTTCATTTGAGGTGCGACATCCGACGCCGTGAAAAAGTTGCATCGGTGGTTCACTGGTAGAATGGTTGCCTGCCACGAGGGCGGCCCGGGTTCGTTTCCTGGCCGATGCACCATGTAAGGGGTTAATCAGTGGTTAAATAATAACCGAAAAAGAATTTGCCTTCAAGCCCGAGTACTTGGTCCCCTCAAGGGGTGGGCCCTAAAACAAAACACAACGTGAACATTTTCTTGTGAAGGTTATCCTTTCTTACTCATCAGCCGGGTTAACACGGCGAAACTTAAAACTAACTCCTGGACAGTGAACACTAAAACTCGACACTCTCCCACAGCACTTCTCCTGGCGGCTAGCCTGGCCAGACTCTTACCGGCCTGCCTCCGTTCTGTTCGAACTCCTCTTTGCACCCTCAGCGACTTTACATTTTGTGGAGGTCGAAAACCAACACGTGACTATCGCATGCTTTCAGACTCAAACTGACTTAACAAATTTTGAGCTGGAAAATAATTTAATGAGGGAAATGCTGATTTACACTATCAATACTACACTGAATAGAAAAATGAATAGAATCGTCAATTATTTCATCACAGTATTGATAACGAACTGCTACCATATTCCACCGCCATCCATGAATGAATTTGAGCAAGTATCCACCTTTCCATTCAAATTTTAATTTACGGCATTTGCTTGATTTGAGAGCCAAAAAGATCTCTGAATAGTATTTCCGTAGACACTACACAAGTGTATCGGTATCAATACCAACGGTAAACCGCACTCCGCCATACCCCTCCACCCTGAGTAGTACTGGTAAATATCCTTATGAACTAAATATCACGCGTCGTGCTTGCTTTTAAAAAAATCATTCTATTTTACTGCGGCTATTGCACCATTGTAATCTGCGTAAGATACATAAGAAAATAGGTTTGCTACAATCCTGACTAGGTTACGATTTGTCAGGTAATATGACAGTATGTTAGGTCGGATAACCTTTGACTTAGGGATGTTTGATCGCTTCAGACTAGTCAAGTTCGTAAAATAATTGTAAAAATTTTCAAAAAGCAATCAAATTTATTCTCTTTCCGTAAATAAGTCGTCCCAATATAAGCCCGACGGAAAATCAAGATTCAATTTTATACATAGACGCAAGAGTTAATGATGAGTCATCGTCGCGCCAAAATTGTTTCCGGAGGTTTTTGTGCAATACTTCTAAGAAAAGCTCAAGAAATGTTTTTTTTTTTTTTGTTTCTTTTTGCTTCGGGTAACTATTCAACAACAAAGAAAGATTATTACAGTTAGGTCGCTTTTTCCAAAAAAAAAACTGCCGAAAAATGCCATTTTAGGTCAGCGTCCCACGCTGATATCAATTTGTAACCAATTTTTAACCAACCATGCAGGACCAAGTCAGCTGTAAGCTTCAAGAGTTTTGACGACTGAAACCGGTGATGATTAAAACGATCAAAAATCCTTAATGCATTTGGAAGACCTCAAACGTTCCACATCTTCAAACTCTGCGGTATCGCGTCAGGCTTTTTAGAGCAAAATTGGTGGGAGTTGTATTAGCGAAGCTACATCAAGAGTGAAAACGCAGTCTGGTTATAACGTGGACAATATTCCGAATGCATGCTTGCCCGATGACCTATTGATGGCACATCATGCGATGCGGTAAGAGGGTGTCAAAGAGGCTGCATAAAAATATGATAAAGGAACTGATTTTTGCTTGCCAAATTGTTTAACATTCCTTTGGCCAACAAAAAATTGAGAAGATGAGAAATGTTAGGTGTACCATCTTTGTGTCACTCTAATTTTAGATTGCATTACATTATGAAAATTAAGGATATGCAAACGTGTGAACTAGGTGAACTTAAGTCAAATATTTAGTACTAGCTGCTCATAAATGTCTCATTTCACCCTCCGCTGCTGCTGCTGCTGCTGCTGTTATTCTGCCTGGGAAGTTCACTATGCCTCGTCCCTCTCAATCCTATCATTTTGCACCTCGCCTCACTACGGTCCCTGTGCCACCAAAATGACGCTTACTTCTCGGTGGCCGTAACTTCGAAAGGGCCTCCAAGGGAGAGAGGGCAGCGAACTTGGCCCCAGTCGCTGATTGGCTAACGGGAAGTTGGCCTAAAATCGGTCCAGAGGAAGTTTACATGTAAGACAAATTATCTTGCTTACCCACTGGATTGCATAGTTGTTTTATTTTAGTTCATTCGTGACGTTATTGCTTGTTATTTTGATATTGTCCCACTTGTGGTACTACATATGTAACTCACATAGCACCCTTAATCTCTATGAGATTGCATAGCATGCTAACGGTTTAGTACGCGAAACACCTGGAAATACGCTGTAATCGGGTTCATCTTTGATATTTTGTTTAGTAGGGTTGATACGCAAGTCTTTTCAATTGTTTTTCATGACAATTTAATGCTTTTGAAGTCAACATTGTTGTGTTGATCGCGAAAAATTGCTTAAATGTTGAAAACAAAAGTTGGCCAAAATAGCCTCCTAGCAGAAATTTCTCCCTCTCCTTGTAGGCCCTCTGGTAACTTCCGCTTAGAAATAGGTGGCATAAGGTTTGGTTAACTCATCAATAAGAGTGTTAAGACATTTCTTCGCTCGGATGGAAGACGGAAAGTTGATCACATAAGATATGGGAAACTCAGCAATTGACATTTTAAGTAGATTAGATTATCAGGTCTCGATTGTGAAAATCAATTTTGCTTTTGGAGAAAGCTGTGTGCTGTGGGCTGGGGTTTTGGATGTTCAGCCAGACAGATAAAAGCAACGAGTGTCTTTTATGTGAACCCTTCCGGTCATTTGAGTTCGCGTTTCCGTCTCGCGCCGGCCGCGATGATTGGGTGCCAAACGCCCGCCGCGTCCTTTCCCGGAAATGGTATTTATGGGCAAAGCGTAACCTTTTTATAGGGGCGATTCAGTGGGGTTTTCGTGATGTGATCACCATCAACGGGAGCAGGGGCACGACTCACTTTAAACGATCAGCGCCACAATAACGGACGTTGCACTGCGGAACTGACCAATCCTGCGAGTTCGAGTGGAACACCACACAGTCGGGTGAGTAAGCCAAGGCTTCCTTTCGGAGACACCAGCACTGATGTGAGCTCACTCTTCGCCGAAAAACTAACCCCTGTTTTAGGTTGTCCTAAACCGGTTTTACATAGTCCTTTACCAGTTTCAGGTATGAAGGTAAAATAGGCGGTGAGCGTAATACTATGGTCTTTTTTGAAGATACTCCTGTAGCATAGAGCTCTCGGCAGGGCCCTTTCATTGAAATAGTTGATTCGTTTGTTATATTAAATAAAGTTGCGGCTTTCCCGTTCGAACTTTATATTCCCCCCCCCCAAAAAAAAAGTAAGAGCCTAATACATAGGGCATAGGACTTAAGTTTTTAATGTGCCCTAACGCCCTGAGGTTGCGTAGTCTGTCCGAATGCAGACTGATATTGTCAGCTTTGATGTTGCCATCTGTGTTGTACCCTTGTCCAACCTCCAACCGAACCATGTTTAAGACTAAAGGAAAATTAAATCCTAAAAATATTTAACAAATGCGTCAGGCATGGAAATTTTAAAATTGGTATTTTTTGATTGATAAAAAATGCTAATATTGGGATTTTCAAGGTTAGGATTCTCCTTCCAATACATTTATGATACCAGTGCTAGAAGATTTTCGTCACCCTGTATATATTTGCGTAGGGTCAAGAGAAGCACAACGGGGTGGTAAGTTTATTGACAGAGATTATATCTCTTTCGTAGGTAGTATGCGAAATACGACTGCGGACGTTAAGAGCGTCCGTCTCCCTTCGCTCAGGCCTTGTTCGGCTGACTACCATACAAAGGGTAAAAACATGAAACCTCCAAAACCGAGAATTGAAACTGTCCGAGTTTGGAAACAAAAAGTGGAAATGGATATTAATGTCCACAACAGGCCTCATTTTTCAAGGAACAATTTCATACATTTTGGGGGAACTGTGTTGACAAGCAATCAACAGAACAGCTCCCCTAGGCGGCATTAGACGGAGTATAGATGAGGTGTGCGGCGACATGTACAGTATGCATGGCCATGGACGAGTAATTGTGTGTCGAAATGGTCGGACGCCGATTCGCCCCTCGAGACCCGTAATCCATTTCATCGCTGAGCAACATCCTAATTTGCGACTTGAGTCGAGTGATACACGCAACAGACATGACAGCCCGTCTGCCATTTCCAACAACTCTTGCCATAACTCGTCCAACACTGAAATAACGCTCCAAAATAGTGTAAACTCACTCTGCACTGACCTCTCTCTCCTCATCAAGCGGTTTACGGACTTCAACTATACCTTCGGTGTCTAAAAGATGTATCTGAAAAAGTAATTTTAAAAACGAACTTATTAACTTTACTTCCAAAACTCTTATTCTAAAAAATAAAAAAATTCGTCCGAGTTAGAAGCTTTTCAACAATGAACTAACGAAGTGAAAGCGAACGTTTTAACAATCGACCAACTGCCATTGATAATCACATGACTTGATCGATTGTTGTTCTCACCTCGTCGACTGTTCAAATCAGCACGTTCACTGCATTGATTTTAATTTAACAGAATCGTTAACAGGAGTAAACATGTAAACATCAATACGGTTATAGGAAGTCTTGCTTTACAACTGATTCCGCTTTACAGCCGCCAGTGAGTATCAGCCTTGGTTACATTTATTCAGGTTGCGTTAATTTGGGTTTGGTTAGGTGCAACGTGCCCCACTTTTCTCTATTTTGACACAAAACTGTAACGCGAAATGCAGAAAATTTATTATTTGAAATTAGCTGAGATTTGTGGTGGAAGTTTTTTCTTTTTTTTTTAAGTGTGAATTTTGAAGAGCTGACAGATTTTAGCTATAAAATGATGTGACCTCCCGAACGTCGCCTGCAACGAGACACGACGCCCCTCGAAATGAAACTGAGAACCATTGTCCATTTCGTCCGGATTTGTAATTTGCTTATTCGTTTGTATCATTCGATATGTAATTTACTCAACGCGCTCATTCACTATTACGATAACTCCATGCAGAACGGCCACAAGTGGAAAACCCAGTGCTGTAAGATCACAACTACTTGGCCGGAAATTTTCGTGCTTTAAGAATTTCAATCTCAAGGCTAACAGGCTGATTTCGGTGTATATTGTTAAAAGTGTAAATCAACATTGCCCCCATTAAATTGTTTTCTAGCTCAACATTTGTTAATTCAGTTTAAGTCTGAAAGCATGCGACAGTCACGTGTTGGTTTTCCACCTCCACAAAATGTAAAGTCGCCGAGGGTGCAAAACGAAGGAGTTCGAACGGAACGGAGGCAGGCCAGAAAGAGTCTGGCCTGGCTAGCCGCCACGAGAAGTGCTGTGGGAGAGTGTCGAGTTTTAGTGTTCACTGTTCAGGAGTTAGTTTTAAGTTTCGCAGTGTTTACCCGGCTGATTAGTAAGTAAGGTAAGGAAACAACACATGTTGTAACCGATCTAATACTGTAGCTAGTATCCGGTTTGAAATAGTGTCTTATAGCCATGTGATATGCCTGAAGTTTGCCTCTGGAATTCTCCATTTTTTGACCACGAAGAATGAGGGTAACAAGCCGCCGTTTCAATTGGGGTCCCCAAAGATCTTCTGTCAGATCAGGTAATGGAGTTAATAGGAATGCTCAAGATATGGTCGATGCCTTACAGCATTAGATATTACAGGGGAAGACCAATGTTCTATTTTCCCTGGAGAAGACCAAGACAACAGAGAGAAATCATAAAAGGTTGGCGTTTCTGATCCTCCTAAGTTACCGGCAGTAGCTCCTTTGCCTGCTATGATACCTTTTTTAACCCCGGAATCTACCCGTAGGAAGAAAATAAATGTTACAATGAGTTCACCACCAGTTAAGGCTAACCCAACAAAAGATGATACAAATAACAGATCCTCAACCAAAAAAAGACAACAAACCTACTGAAAAGAAAGTGAAGACCTCCACTAACAAAGAAGCCATAGCTACAGTCCATGTCATGTGACCCTAGCAGCCAAACATTTCTGTCATCCTCCAGACAGGCTTTTTCTGGCTCACTTAGGAAAGACACATACCAAGACCTAAATAAGTCAGGCTTAACATGGAAAAAAAGTCGCAAGCGACCCTGGGAGAATGAAGGAACTGTACCAACTGGAGAAAGAAGACCCGAAGAAATTTGACCTAATATCCGCGTTCTTAACAGAGCTTAGCACTGCATTATTAACTTATGAAGACTATAAGAGGCAGCTGGCAGAAGGAAACAAAAAAGGAGTCCAAGCCCGCCGATAAGAGTCAGCAAAACCTGAGGCGGCAAAGCCTACCCAGTCAGTTGAGGAACTTGCAAGCTCAGTGATCAGCCCAGTGTCTAAGCCGCCAGAGTATAAGAGCGGTGAAATCATTGATAGACACATGACTCAGACACAACTCGGTCAGGTCCAGTAATCCAGACAACCTCAGATGAGGAAGCCTGTGACTCAGCAACAAGAATCCATATTTCCAGTTTTGAGATTGACGCCTCGAAATTTGATAAAGACCCATTGGAGCATTCCTTAGAACGGATGTGAGAACACTCGATTACAGAGGGGGAGACAAAAAAACCAGACACTGTGGAAATCCCAGTAGAACAGGTTGGAGCTGCGTCTGAAAATCTGAGAGCTTCTTGCAGATCAAGAAAAACAGCCCAGAGACAGCACCCTTATGTTTAGGGGAACAAGCTCGTCATATAATGCCAGATAAGATGAAGATTCCGAAGGAACTCCCTGTTTCTGCTTCTGCCATGGAAGCTTTCTCCACAATCTACAAGGCATATTTACCGTTAACTATACTTGTAAACAAAATAAGTGTGAGTTGATTTATCTATTCTAGAGCCCCTCTTCTCAATCCCAATCGAGTATGACTTAAGCATAAACTCAACTAATGCAAGACTTTGATACTTGCTTTTCTCCGGATTAGACCTTGGAATAAATTCAGTCGTAACCAGAGTGGAATCTGAGTACCTTCATCAAATTCGGACGTTGGCGGAGGACCTTGAACGGGTTAATGCAACAGCTGCAGAAAATTACCGAATGTTCACTCTCAGTGCCTCCCGATTCATAGAGGAGCACAATAGGACGTCAAAAGGATTCTCAGAGGCCCCTAAAAAGTTGGAGAAGAGAGAATTTTAAGCCTTGATCCCAAAAGGAACTCTAACTCCTAAAATTCCTACTGCCTCTCCAGCCAACAAAGTACCAACAAATCATGAACCTATTGATAGTCAGGTTCTAAATATCATGGGAATCCACCAAGAGAAAGAGAAGCAGTATCAGACTAAACAGCAAGGTGATCAGAGTAGTGGAAACAGAAAAAGAATTTGCCTATAAGCCCGATTACTTGGCCCCATTAAGGGGTAGGCCCTAAAACAGAACACAACGTGAACAATTTCCTGTGAAGGTTATCCTTACTTTCAATCAGCCGGTTTAACACGGTGCAACTTAAAACTAACTACTAAACAGTGAACACTAAAACTCGACACTCTCTCCCACAGCACTTCTCGTGGCGCTGGCGATCCTTGGAACTATAGGCCCATAGCGCTTTTAAGCGCGCTTTCTAAAGTTACAGAAAAACTCGCAAAAAAAGAAAACTAGTTTTTAAATGGTAAAAACTTGTTCAACAAAAGGCAGTTTGGGTATCTGGAAGAAAGGGTTATAGACGATGCGCTGTTTCAGATTGTGAATGGAATCCAGCAGACATTGGATAAAGGAAGGGTAGCCGCGATATTTTTCCTGGATCTCAGTAAGGCTTTCGACTCCATTGACTATCGCGCACTGCTAAGTGAAGTGCGATATGTTGGGTTTGAAGGTAGTGACCTAAAATGGTTACAAAGTTATTTACGAGTAAGAAAACAACTAGTTTTTGTCAATGGATTCGAAAGCGAATGGTTAGAGGTTAAGTCTGGTGTTCCGCAGGGTAGCATACTCGGGCCAATTTTGTTTTTAGTTCACATAAATTTAGCCGCGCTAGTCCTAAAAGGAAAACCCGATCAGCACGCAGACGACACTAATTTGTTCTACACAGGGGATTCGTACGAGGAAATAATTCAGAACATGGGGAGGATCTTGAAACAATGGATACGTGGTTGGATGAAATTAGTTTACATCTGAATCTGAAAAAGACCTCAGTAATTTGTTTGTCTAAACTAGGGTGCAGACTCGAAAAACCGGAGTTTCGATATAAAAACTCCAAAATACTTTATGCCGCTTCAATTAAATTCTTAGGAGTGCATATACAGGGTGTATCTGCTAACTTTTAAGAGCTCCTCACAAAGCTGTGGCGGACTTCAAGACAAACAATTCGCTGGTCCCTAAAGAGACCATGGTATCTGACAGCGTCGGGACAAGACCCTGGTATCTCGCCGCGCTACGGAAAGACCAAGCTATCTCGCAGCCTGTTCTAAAACATGGTTTTCGGAGG
>Ga0058701_10003345_pt1 | contig 12659 bp, 7 predicted proteins | sample AgamicOrMae_FD_97039 | JGI IMG/M metagenome (GOLD analysis project Ga0058701, IMG submission 97039) | Agave microbial communities from Guanajuato, Mexico - Or.Ma.e | ecosystem: Host-associated > Plants > Phyllosphere > Phylloplane/Leaf | place: Guanajuato, Mexico | collected 2012-06-04
GAACTAAATTATCACGGACTGCAATATTAGCGAACGACTCCATCTCGTATTTCCAGGAGAAGACGTAGATGACATAGGTATGTCCAGTCCCTGCGGCAAACGGAATCCCAACGACCAGTGGAATAGACCCTCAGGGCGCCTTGAGGTTCATGGCATCAGGCTCATGGCATGAGCGGCCAGAAATAGCTCCCGACGAGGGTCTGTGACGTACGACAAGCAGATGCTGGTGCATGGTTACATTCACTCGCTGTAGAAAAATAAAATCATTTCGAGGAACACTTCTTACCTGCTTCGCCGTTCGATTGAAGCCTGCTCTGAATTCATCGACAGGACTCGCCGTCTAAAACTGTCAGTAGTGACTGTCACCGGATTGGGATACTCCATTCATTACCTGGTCTCTGAATAGGAACAGACAGCCACCAGCACGTGGTTTTAATGGTTTCAAATAGCCTTTTCACTTCTCGCTGAAGTTAGGAGCAATTGTGCTTCTATAATCAATGTAAATTTTAGATACAGTGAAACCTCTCTATAACGTTTTCCAAGGGACCGAGCGTTTCAAACGCTATAGGGAGGTAAACGTTATGAGGAGGAAATCGTTTAAACCGGGAAACTAGTTTCGTAAAAGCTTTAACTATCTTAATTTAGCTTCAAAACGGGTTTTGAAAGCTATATTATAGAAAAGAAGCATAAAGGAAGAAAAAGGACAGCGCTCTCGTATGATATCATCATTATTTGTTTTATTTTTCCCTGTCATAGATAATTACATAGCATGTAAAAAAAGCGAATAGCCCATACGTTAAATTGCACATGAAAAAAAAGGCTGCGATTCTGTATTTGCCAACGCTGACTGTTAGCCGAAATAATTTGTAGGGGCTTTTCGCCTAGAGCATAGAGCCTACTTACTAATTACAATTTTTGTAAGATATTCGTATGTTCTCTGCAGTTTGTCGATGGAGAATTCTGTCATATTCCATGGTTTATTCATCTCCCAGCTAGCATGTAGCTCACTGTCAGGAAATGGGTATGTAAACAGTCGAGGGCTCTGCATAGAGCCCTCGACTGCAACCTTACGGTTGGTCAGTATTCCCGCTCTTGTGCTTTTCTTCTCGATTGCGACTTTTAAGTTTACATTGGACTGGACATTTCAGCACAAACTGTTACATAGAGGTCGAAATCGTCATGGGGGCCGGAAAAATCGAACGTTATAGGGAGGAAAACGTTATATAGAGGAACGTTATATAGAGGTAAGAAATGCATTGGTCTTAGAACTTTGCCGGGACCAAACATTTTGAACGCTATAGGGAGGAAAACGTTATAGGGAGGAACGTTTTAGAGAGGTTTCACTGTACTGCCATGGTGGAAAATACCAAATTTGAGATAGGACCCGATTAAGCCCTCCTTAATCTTCAAAATAAAAAAAAGGAAAAAAAGGGGGGGGACGTCTTTGTTTGGCTTTTTTTAAAATTATCTGCACCTGTTTCTATGGTTAGCACAACCTCAAGTTATTTGATGGCCTTAAAAAATTTAAAGAATATTCGTGTGACGGAGCGATAGGGATTGCACGAGCTTTACTCTGCTACAGCGATTGATACCTTTATCGCGGAATCTAACCAAAATATGTCATTTTTCTTGCATACTGATAACAGGTGACAACCCAGGAAAGAGAAAAGTCTTGCAATCCTTAAATCCTGTCGTCATGAACTTGTGACTTCCGCCCTTTAATCTATTACTTGACCCCCCCCCCAAACTTTTTCACTTAGTCTCATGAAGTAAAGGCTTTCCGGCAGAGAAGACGTCCTCGCAGACACGCACGCACCGCACACCCACACTTGCACAGCACATAGGCCCGTTGCCACATCCCTCTCGCTGTCGCGTACGAAGATTTACGCGCCATTTCAACGCACGTCCCCGAAAGGCGGAAGAGGGGGGCCCTGGGCCCACGTTCGACGTGCTGTGCTGGGGGCCATTAGGCCCAACCCTCCCCTGCCTTCCTGCCGTGTAGGCCACTGCACCTCGTGCTTTCTGCACTGATTTGGTTCCTGCCCAAGAATGTAGGTCTATTAGAACGTAAATTTGAAAGGTTGAAATTTCAACCTATTGTATTCATCTCGTGACCAGTCAGTGTGTAAGCCTTTTTCCAACATAAATTAGATAACCTCTTACCGGCAATTTTCACTAGGTTTGATTGGAGGAACTGGTTTCATTAGGTGAGGCTATCAGCCTTGACAACAAGAAGCGCGGTTAAGTTAGCTTTGGTGATGTATTTGTGTTGCTTAAGTTAGACTAGGTAACACTGAAATGAACGGAATAGTGCAATTTACAGACAAAATTTCCAACGTTAAAAAAATTGCTTAATTTGAAATTAGGCAAAGGCTTTTCCAAGGAGGAATAATTGTGCTAGGATATGCAAGGCGATTCGCGAAACAGGCGCGTTCAGCCTTGTCATGCTTTACCAGAAAGTATATTTCACGAGGGCGAACGGGGCGGGGAAATGTGAGCACAACGAGGACAGAAGACAAGATTACTCAGATTTAGTTTATTGATGACCCAATCCTGTTTAAAAGACGGTTGATGTATGCGGTGAAAATAGTTTACGCGGAGGACATTCCTAGAGAAATTAATACATCTTGTGACTGGTATGCCCCCACTAATACCGCCTCAAAATGTCGTACAACATTGATCTAAGCTGTAACAAAGTAACGAGCGAGAATTCTTCGGAAAAAATATCTATTTCAGCATCTGTCAAGCGACATTTTATCACGCAGCATAAAAACACACGAATAAGTGATTCTGATGCTAATGTCTTGAAATTAGTGACAGAGCCATTGGGGACAGAAACGAATGAGATTCTAAAAGAGGGCCTTGATCGTCCTTCCTCAGCCCTTTAAATTCCGTCGGTTTTGCGTTAATGATAGCTTTGAGTCACGTGATCGCTTCATCTGGGCAGGGAAGGCGTTAAGAACAGCGCCGCGAGCAAACTACGCTCGGTCGTCAAAGTCCATGTTCTCTGTATGAAATTTCGAACATCTTATTCGCTTCTTCGACAAATTTCTCCGTGGGATTTCGCTTCGTATTCTGTAAGGGGTTAGTCTCGACGGGTCAGGGTCGCAAGAGCCAAGTTTCGAGGGTTTCTGGTATATATTCCAATAGAGGATCTGTACAAAGTCCAACCGAACTCTAACGTAATCTAAGATAAACCAATGTCTAACCTCACCTTTCCAATTTAACCTAATTTATACCAAGGAAACAATCGTCAATTCGCGTGGCTGATGGAGACAGATTTTTGTTCCCCTTTCAGAAGTATACCCATCAATAAAAAATTCAACGCACTGTTCATATCAGAAAGGGCCTAAACGGCTTTGCGCGGCGCCAAGGGAAAAGGGTCGAGACATGCCAAGGTATTGGTCTACTTGGACAGTTTACACGACCGCATCGCATCCCTCGCACTGATTCAACTACGGTTACAACAATCTTACACGGTCCCGGTCCTTGTCTGTGTCTCTCACATGCGGCGGCAGCCCGCTCGTCCCCGGCGCTCCGACCCGCCGCTCTTGCCAAAACAGGGGTGAGAGCTTAGCGGTTTTATCCCCTGACCTACACAGCACCCCCTCTATACCCTTACAAGGATGCCCGCCCTACAAGATACGTAATAATTGAATACTTGCGAACAAAAGTTCCTCTGAGGCCGGAATTTTCCGACATGAAATATTGTTTCAAGTTTCGAGGCAAACATTGACCGTGCATTGAACAAACATGATAAGTTGGATCCTGCACCTGCTGATACCGGTGACTAAAATTGTTCATTCGAGCAGAGTTGTTATACTGCGCTGCAAAGTCTCTAACAGTAAGTCTACGTAAGCCTTGTTGAGTTGAATTCTTCGCACCTTTTGTAATTTATCTTTTATTGTGCACGGAAAAAAATGGTTTTGTTTCGGCAACAAAATTAGGGACAACAAATAATTTTTTTGTTGCAACTAAAAACTTTGCTGCAGCAACCAAACGTTTTGTTGATAGAACTGAACATTCATTTTGTTGATGTGACAAAATATTTTTTGTTATCCCTATTTTAAGTAATGATTTTGTTGGTATAACAAAACCTTTTATACCGTGTGGAGCGCAGCGACAGCAAAGCGAGGCACAATCACGAAAGTTTAGATTTAGTCACGTGCTTTGTGCTTCGCTCTTCTCAGCTTACAGTGACGGAAGGTAGTACGCAAGAGGAGGGAATTCCCACCTTTCAACTGTACGGTATATTTTCGTCGCTTTCACATCTTCGGCTGTCCGAATAGAAGATGAATGCACGTGAATGGGTTGTAACACATTGTTGCTGGAAACGTAAAGAGGTGTACGTCCCAAATGAGAGGAACACCCGCCCAACGGCCGCCCTTCTCTTTAGATACATATTTCACAGTGATCTCTATCAGGCATTGAGGCCCCCAATCGCGCCGCTCATCTCGGACCTTCCCTCTTCGAGTTCTCGAATTAGAAACTGTTATTAAAAAGTCGTTAAACGACGTTAGAGGTCTTCAAGTTGTAAGTATGGTTTTGATTTGGCTTTGTGATTTGGACTCTAACGCTCTTGCATATTCAGGTTGCGGAAAACACGAATTGCTTCATGCTATTACCCACTTGCTCTTGCATCTATCATAAAACTAACATGTAAGGTCGTGTAGTGATTTGAAATATAATCTGTCTGGAGGACCAGAGTCTTCCAGATTTGGCCTATACTTGCCCAGATTGGAATACGCCCTCATTTTGTTTGCTAGTGTTGACAGAGTCCGCGATTTGGTCAAATTCAACCTCGGTTAGCTCGAAATCCATTCGAGGATACGTATTGAGTACGTTTAGGATGACTTTTAAGCAGAATAATGTGATGATGATACTAATGAGCTCGTTATCTTTCTTGTTCATAAACTTAATCACGTTTAAAAATGGCGAAATGTCCCCTTGTGAGACCTGTGAGAAACACTACTTTTACCCGCTCTATTCAAAGCCGGATCCTGACGATGTGACGGGCATTTGGAATACTTACATTTTTTCGACAAAGAAGATCCTGATGTTCCTGAGGAAACTTAAGCAGAAATACCATATGGGAACCACGAAGCTTATTAGCTGGAGGCATTTCACTGCATAGCCCCATTCTTTTTCATTGTCCCTTAAAATACTAGAGCAAGACATTCTTGGCACGGTTGGAAACAACTTTGAGTATATTACTAAAGTTTGCGTGGTGATGCCCATGAATCGCTGAAAATGTTGGCCAAATGGACATCGTGAGAGGAGCGGAGGAGAATGAGTCGAGACTTTATGGCCTCGAGGGAAGTCTTGTCAATGCGGACGCCCTTCAAAATATATCAAGTCTTAACTGTAAATTTCAAAGGGTTTGTCGTTAATCCCCATAACTTAATGAGAGATAACACCAGGGGACACATACGAGATGAAAAATGCTAGTGTGCATATTTTGGGGCTACTTGAAGATGGGGCCATCTTAAAATTATTTTTTTAAAATGGCTGTGAAGTCACCTGAAGAAGCGGAGGAAGTTCTAGAGATATATAAAGGGGAGCTGGTTATTAGTCTGCGAAACACGTTAATCCCGAGTATCTTAAATTTTAGTGAGTTTTAGTGGAGCCTACCTGTCAAAGATTTGGGTATTCAAAAACTTGTAACATTCATATATCTACAACACAGAATCTGTGAGCAGTATCAGAAACTCTGCTACCGTTCAAAGGAATCTTCACGTTAGCCGAAAAGCTGTCTCGGTCAAGAGAATTAGTAATCTTCTCGCTCTATATAATTTTGGTCGCATCATCATGGACTGTACCCTAACGTGTGGCATTCCTTGTTTCAGGGCGCCAAGAGGACTTGTTTGACGGATGTCATCTTGAAAGGTAAGCACGTTGCTTTTCATGGGGTCGCTGATGCTCAGCGGCGTTGTATACGTCCCGGGTCCCAAGTCGTGGGCCTCACTTGTGCCTTGCCGTCGGCTCGGCTGCCGGCAATGAGGTGCGACAAGCAGCTAATTGGCGGGACGTCCTCTTTGGCGGCATCTTTGTGCCCCCATCAGCACTTCCGTCGCCCAGGCTACGCTACGCTAAACCCAGCCACCGCACAAACCTCGCCGCTCACCCAGCCGTGCTACCCCAACCATGCTGTCCCCTCAAAGAAGCAGAACCGTCAACTTGAAGATTCGTTTTCACTGCACATGTTCAGTTCGATTCAATACTGTAGATCATAAGTTATTAGTTTTTGCTTCTTTCTTAATCAGAAATTACAGCCACATAAAAAAGACAAAGATAGTCTTACACCATTTGTGTGTAATGGTACTATACAGTGTGTAAGGGTCCAACCTAAGATTGACCTATCAGAAGCGGTTTCCATATGCTTTCCCTGAACCTTGTCGTTGACAGCATTTACTTGTACCCATGTAAGCCTACCTTAAAACCCGCTCAAACATATGTGCTATACCCTTTTCTTATATTAACTTTTGAAAACAGATCTCCTAATCGCTGAACTTGTGTAATAGACCGTTCAAGTAGGGACTAAAAAGGCTGGATGCAAAGTGCAGTGATGCTGGGTAATTTATTAATGAGATTGGCTGAGATGAAATAGATTGGCGATAGGGTCGCTTTGAGGGTTTCCGCCGCGCGTTGCATTGGATTGCACCACCGCTGTCATCGTTGACTTTTTTCCCTTTTTCAAATTTGTTTCTGCGCTCAATTTTTCATAACCAGCTTTGTTTGTCTTTACGGCTTTAGGTCTCCCAAAGGCCTCCACCCACCCTTATACCGTATATGGTGCTTTTCTCAACTTTCCTCCTGCGCCTCCCCTTATCCATTTTTAGTTTCGCAAGAACGAGTTTTGATTGCTATTTCAAAGTAACAAGGATTTTGTATTTGTGCCAATACTTAAATACAATTATGGATATGAAGCTCCCCAAAAAATGATGCCTTGTGCGCGACAGGAAGGTAGAACTGTTTACAATGTATGAGTATTAAATATCTACAAAGTCATTTTGTAATGCTTTGAATTGTAATTATTACAAATATGGTAATATCAGACACTGGCCATCGAATTTTACCTGAATTGTTGTCCCAAAATATTGATTTTGGAATATATTTGTGAGTCGGGATTCAATTTGTCAAAGTAAAACTGTTGAACCTTTTTTGCCACTGAAAAATTTTCAGTGTTCGCCCAGGGACCTTTTCTTCTTAAAGGTGAAATTAATCAAGTGTTTACCTGATTAATTGTCTTTCCCAAAGTTATATGTACCGCACAAATTACAATACAGCCAATTTAGCCGATATACGATAAATCACGCGCTTGAGCGACGTCAGGAGCAGGCTGACTCGGGGAGAGGGACCGGGAATAAATGGGCAGAACGGTCGCGCACGACTCCACGCCACGCGGTCTTTTGTTCGCGCCCTCATTTCCAACAGTTTTACTCTCGAGTTTGAAAAATTGTCTTTTCTAGCGGCCCGCATTTTTCACAAAATCAAATAGTTCATAATTAAGTACCCACCAAATGTGCCATTACGGACTGAAATCACAAGCTAAGGGGCGATATATTTCACTAACTTTTATAAATGGATTTTTGCGGCAGTGGAGAGAGGAAGAAATATGGCCTCAACTAAACGACATTAACGAGATATCAGACGTTCGCAGATAGCGACCCAAATTTGTTTTGTGGACCACGATTATCATATCTGAAACTCCCCCAGCGGCGTATCTTCGTGGGAGGGTTTCGCTTACCCCATATCATGGTTTAAGAACGACCCCTAGTCGACGTAAGCGGTATAAACCGATTTAGGAATACCTGAAATTACAACCTAAGCGGAAGAACGCAACCCTAAACAGGGGTGAGTTTTATCAAAAGACTGAAATATTACATGAGGAGAATTGCCCGCTAACCAGTTGAGCATGAGCATACCTAGGCAACAGCCGCTGGTTATGTTGTACCTTGTAGTATAGCTCCAGGTACTAAAATATGTTGCCAGTGATTAGCGTGCGTTGCTCATTCGAGCAAAAATGATTTCGAGCTCTTTTGGGGGTATCTAATTATTCTTTTGAGATGAAAGCTGGTCGCAGACGTGGTAAACGAGTTAAGGGGAAGTGTCAGTGGGGTGAAGGCAAATACTTTTTCGCCTTGGGCATGTAAAGAATATGACCTTTGACTTTCTCCGGTCTCCTCTGGCACCCCGCTGCCATTTTGGCTTGGGGCTTTTGGCCACCCTGCTGCTGTCCACAAGGACAGCTGCTGAGCTGTTCGAAAGCCAACAATAGCGAAGCGGCTGTCTATGCTGCATAAATAAAACAATGATGTGGAGTCATCATTGCGTGTTTGAATGAGATAACGTAGATTATTTTTGCATGACTTGCGGTTTATCATATCATTTGCAGCGCGGCGATTGATCCATTTAAGAAAATAGCATGATTCTTTTTGCTAATTTTATGTTAAGGTAGTTGAGAACTGATGAGGTACTCGTCGATGAGTTCGTGTTTCCTCAGCATCATCTTTTTTTTCATATTTGCAGAGTTGTTGAGGGGAAAATTGGGTTAATCCGCTTCCATCCGAAAGGTAGAAGGCGATTCACTTTTAGACCAGCATTCCGTCAGTGCGACATCCCAACCAGATTTCACCCCATCCGAAACGAATGCACGACATAACAACAAGGTGGATTAATCCCCACGCGATCCCCAAAACCGCACCACGTGCAAAGAACGGACAAAAAAAAAGCCGTTCTTGTCTCCCGCTGTCCAAGACTTTGGCCCGGGGCAACCCTGAGCCGCTGCCAGGTCGCCGTCGACGGGCCGCCGACGTCGGGCATGACAATTGTTGCCAGTTGAGCGGCATGTCAAGTGATTGGAGGATTAGGAGACAATCAGCTCGACTGGTTTTGATTGGCTGGTTCCATTGAGGTTCCATCCGCATGCGTCGGGAGATTATGTTGGGCATTGTTGACATCGTAATGGGAGAGCTTTCGGAGCAAGTCACGTCGAGATCAGACTTCGGGATCCAAACAAAAGCGCGGCCCCGAGCGCGGTGAAAGCGACTGTAATTAAAAGTTGGTCCGGCGAAATAGCTGTCAAACGGCGCGGCATACCATTACTATTCGCCACCTCTGAGAGTTACTCCGAACGCACGCAAGGATAAGAATACGTAGTGATGTTTGTGGAGTTCCACTCGTATGCAGCGACGGCGGATCGTGCTAGCGCGCACATCTAACACCACTTGTGTACGGCAGGTAGGCACGACGATTGACCTTGAGCAGACCAATCGCAGGTCATCTCAGCGCTTGCCCCGTTCCGCAAACCTGCCGACTTTGCCGAGCACAAATGGTGCTCCGGAACGTTTCGTGTGCGACACCTCTTTACGAATGAGCGTCTCTTATTCCATTTTTGTGCAACAACGTCAGATCGTGCCACCGCGCACAAGCTCGGGAACACCATTTGTGCACGGCAGGTTGGCACGACGATTCACCTTGAGGAGGCCAATCGCAGGACTTCTCAGCGCACGCCTCGTTCTGCCAACCTGCCGGCTTTGCCGTGCACAAATGGTGCTCCGGAACGCTCGTGTGCGACACGTCTATACGAATGAGCATCTCTGAATTTCTATCGATTGAATATTTCATAGGAACTAACAAACCGAGCTTACGTCAGTTGAGCCAGGATTCGTTATTTATTTCTTTGAAGATGTTGAAGATTTGACTTCTCTCCAGAGACCTCGCGACGCTAGCACGAACAACGGCTTTGTTCGAACGTGGGACCCCTTGTCGATGCTTGTACAGATCATGGGTTCGCTAACGTCATTAGGATCCTTGTGATCCCCCCCCACGTGAGTCCCTGGAGTTATGTGAATGTGAGTCACAGACGCCAGTGCGGCCGCGAGTTCATGAGTTCATGTATGCCCCCGAAGCCCTTAGGGCCGTCTGGAATCGATCGCACTAGGTCCCCAGCTCCAACGCTTTAGATGCCCTTGGAGTTGAAAAGTCATGCGAATTCTAAAAGAGCCCTTATAGTATGTTAGCCCCAGACCTTAACAGGGCCTTCAGGCTCGTTTTGGCGGGCCCCGGACGTCATTGGGGCTCTTGAAATTATTCACCCCATGTGAGAGTCTTTGAGAATTAGTGAAAATTTACTGAATTTCAGTTAATATAGCACCACTGAAAAAAAATCAGTGGTGCTATATTGACTGATATTCAGTGAATTTTCAATGATTCTGAGAGACTTTCAAGACTCTCTGAAAGACTAATTCAATTTTAGATTGCAGCCCATGGGCTCTGTTCGCAAGGCTAACCCAACCTAATTTAACGTATGCTAAGTTCAGTAAGTGCCTTGGCCCAACCCTGATAGATTAGCTTTTGTTTAAGTACTTTTTGCCTGGCTCAGCTTGCAAATTTAAAGGCAAGACATGCGAAAAATTCATGATTTTGCAAATTTTACTTTGGAAACCTAACGTAATGATCCGCAGAAGATCATGGGTCGTTAGTAACAGGAATGTGGTTAGTTTTGGTTGTGTCGAAAGTTAGGAGGTAAAGGGTTAGACGCAGTACAGTGTGTAACGTGGCGGTAATTGTTGGAATGACGGGCTGCGGTGACGATGTTAACACGACTTAACTGACGCGGTCAACATTGCTCGTCAAAGCCTAATTAAGGGCTGTCAGAAGACCTTCCAATTAGCAGGTGCACCTGCTGAGTCAAGATGCCAACTTGTCAGGCAACCTGGAAAAATGAGCGATGTGCTCGCCCAACCAAGGATCGTGTCATGTGCTGGCAGGCAGAACCTCCTTTATAAAAATCCACTTTTAAACAGTCCAAATCTGCGCGTTCTCGGAAAAAAGAGGATAAATACACATAAGCTCCTTTGCGTAGAAATCAAGAATAGTCATTTACTGAACACTACTTACTTCTTTGAGGCGGTGATTTTTCTGAACCCGGTCCGTAGAAATTTTTTATTTAATTAAAATTAAGGTTAGGTTCGGGGGTTCTCTCCGCATGGCAGCCGGGTATCCGTTCGAGGTTCGGCACGCCCTTGCCGAAACCGACTGTTAAGGGGAGCCAGCTTCCAGGCTCCAGAAAACATAAATTGTTAGTGTACTTCATATCATCCGGGATATCCTTCAAAACGGTCTGTCTGATTGGATCCCGAGACAAGCCAACGCAACGCATGCAACCGAAAAGCGGGAGGCGGGGGGCGGTGAGGAAACTACGTTTCGCTATCCGAGCCCTGAAAGCAAGCGCCTTTGGGCCCCGCTTACGCGCCCTCCCCTGAGAGAAGCCACTTCCCTTTGAGGTCCGCTCCGCTTTTTGTGATGTTTTGTTTATTTGAAGCGATGGTTACTGGCGCCCTTAAGCCTCGACTCCCGGCCCGGCTGCTGAAAACTCGTTATCTATTCGAGTCGACGAGGAGATAAGTGAGCAGTGATGGCCGCTCGCGCGCCCCTATTTTTCGTTGCATTTCAGAAGGCGAGTTCTACAGATTGACTTTTAATGGACGCATTGACAAGGACTAGTTTGTATCGACGGAAATATTCCGCGCCGCGGAACCACTGTAACGATCGATTTGGTAGTTTTGCTTTCGATATGAAAAGTGGAATTTTCCATGTCTCGTATATCCCACCTGTCGGAAAGCCAGGGGTGAGGACTATGGCACGTAATCTAAGCTAGGTAAACCTAACATTGGTAAACCGAACTTACGTAAACGTAATTTACATAAACCTAACAGAGATAAACTTAACTAAGGTCAACTTAGCCTCAGCTTAACTTCGATCAGCTGAACCTAGATCAGCTTAACCGAGATGAACTTGACCTAGGTGAACTTAGTCAAGGTGAACTTAACCTAGGTAAACCTAAGGTTAACAATCCTGTTGCCACCTTCTTCTCGGTGGCAGTCATTGCCATGCCGAGAATTAAATAGTATCGGCGATACGCAAACGAAGCGAGACAGAGTACGGAAACTTAATCGTGGTAGACTAAACGACAAGCCTTGCTAAAAGAGGTTAGGTTAAGTTAGGTTAGGTATGTTCTACCCCACTGTCGCTCCGCTTCGCTTGACTTGAGGAAAGGTAGAGAACAAGATGAAGAAAGTGAAACATTTGACATTAGTGTGGATGACAAGTTAACTTGCTGCTCTCTCCGCAGTATTAGCCTGAGGGTTCGCGACGCTGCTTTGCTCTTTGCGCCACAAGGGATGTTCACTGCAAGCATTGTAGCCGACTCTCGTTCTATATTCAGCTCATGTGTCGGTCAACTCGTTGGATTGTCCCTTTGACGGGACCCCCAATGCAACTGTTTCATCGGCGCAGCCTGGAATTGACTGGGACACATACAAGCCCAGTAATTGGCGTGGGCGGGTGGGCTCCCTGTGCCTGTGCTGTGCCTCGGCGTGCAATTACGACGAACGTTCCAGTCAAACAGGACTGCTGTTTTTAAGACCACTATTCTTCTTCTTTTTGGCCAACTTACGGCCACAGTTCCCTTTTAATGAATAAACCGTCTTTCACTCCTGCATTTAGAATATTTTTTCCTCGGGGGGCATTCAATAGCGCCAAAAACCATAAGCGCCAACGCCGCAAGCGCCAGTCCGTAACCGCCAAACGAGAAAAGTCGCAAACGCCAAAGTTCGTGTAGGTTAGGTTAGGTTAGGTCAAGTTAGGTTAAGTTA
>Ga0058701_10003346_pt1 | contig 12657 bp, 7 predicted proteins | sample AgamicOrMae_FD_97039 | JGI IMG/M metagenome (GOLD analysis project Ga0058701, IMG submission 97039) | Agave microbial communities from Guanajuato, Mexico - Or.Ma.e | ecosystem: Host-associated > Plants > Phyllosphere > Phylloplane/Leaf | place: Guanajuato, Mexico | collected 2012-06-04
CAGGTGTTTCGCCTCGTTTGTCGGATTGTGGCTGGCTAGGTGCTTCCCCTTTGGTTTCTCTACACCTAAATATGCAGAGGAACTTGTCTGCATGTTGGAGTTGTCAACATGTACTGTGATTATCCCACGTTACACAAATAACATCCCCGCTCAGCTGTTTTTAGCATTGCATAAAATAAATGCCAATTTCCGAGAGTTTCCTGTAAGTTCAAAAACCGCTGCTACTGCGATTCAACCAGCCCAATTAATGTGAAGGCAGGCACGCCTCGATAACTGTCGCCATGTCCCTTCGCTATTCGATAAAATACTGCCGCTACATGTCTTTGAAGACAGAATGGATAAGATGACACAAATGGGACAGCGGGTGCGTTTATATTGAACAATAAAAGCGGTCGGACTTGGCTAAGGCCGTCCCACATTTCCCCAAATAATACGCTTTTATATGAGACGCTGACCCTGGAGAAGGCCTCCCGCTCTCCATATTTTATATTTTTGTGCCGCTTTAAGAACGAATAGGTCGTCCCTTGGCCACATGTGTGTCAAATGTAAAACAAGTCCAAGGCGCGAAGCGGGATGTTTTCGTGGCCGTTTCTCGTCTTCTTTTCGGAAGCCCTGCAAGCCCTCTTGCTCACTCCTTTCCACTCGTGACCGGAAAAGAGAAACGACGAAATCGCCGTCACTTCGCCGTCGCTTCGCCACCGCTTCGCCGCCGAGTCTCCTCTCCTCGCGAGATCTTTCTGTTGGCAATACTCTACGTGCCACACAGACTATAGCTATGACGGCCGTTTTTTGGGACCACGCTAGAGTTCGCTATTGGATCCGAATTGTAATGGCGACATTTGCCTTAACTCTTTGGAACCTGTGAGTCTTGCGCTTTGTTGCCGCACTGCAAGCTTCCAATGCAATGTTCCTTGTTGACCTAATGATCTGCTGCTCGTGGCACTGTTTGCGAAGCCGTTCCTCTGCTACTAACTTCTGCATTTCAGTTTAGCATAAGCTTTGTGTAAGGTAAATGGAGACAGTCATTTTCTGTCGTGGGAGCTCAAGTTTCTTGTTATTAAAATAGAGCCGTTTACGATTGAACCAATTTCACTAGGTACAAGAGAGTAAAACCAAAATATTATGTGGGAAAATTGTGAATGGAATGAAAACCCTGTTAAAATGTGTATTGTCCCGTTTGGGCTAGTACCATATCTACATTGATATTCGGAAGTACTCAAGTTTAGTGTCGTTTCCGGGATGGAGACTTGAAGGATTGTACGGAATCGATATGAAAGCTGACAAGAGGAACTCCCGGAGACTTGATCGTATTTCATCATCCTTCTCATCGTAAGGGCACTCGGAAACAAAGCGACAGGATACCGTAATTTTTTAAACCAAAACACTATTTTTTTGGGGTCCCAAGTGAATATTTTGTAAATGTAAGATTAATTTTAAATTCCTTGTGTCCCAAATTCCATAGGGTTGAACCAGGTTAAGACATAAGATTATAACTCTTCAAACATGTATCGGAAGCAGGAACAAGAACAATCAAACCAAAAATATTTTATTGGTACGAATAATTTCGTACACTGCTGTACAATTCCTTCAAAAACTTCAGATATAAAAATTCGACATTTTTGAGAAAGACGAAGAAGATTTACGCACGCGGGAATTACTTTACTGCAAGTATAACTCTCGAAAGAGGCGTAATTATGATGACTAATTCAATGAGATAAATTGCATTGTGAGAAAAGTTAATGCTGTATAAATGTCAAATTTCGAGTTGGCGTGGGGTCTAAGTGGAGCGGAGGCAACCCAGCTGACGTCGGAGCCACTCCCACCCTTCCCCTGTTCTTGTACCATAAGTAAAACGCACTTGTTCGTCGTTTAGAGCAGGTGGCGCTACTCAGCACACCGCCTCTCTTCAGCTCTCTACACCACAAATATAGACTACTCTTTTCCAGAGGAAAGAGGTAAAACGTTTGTAGCTTTGTTTCATGCCACCATTGCTTTGCTGCGAAAACGTCGTTTATATTTAAGAAGAAGTGACGATGAATCGACGATTGAACCAATAATATGATCATAGTTTCTCTGTGTAACCACCGCCGCCTTCTATTTTAAAAATCGATGGCTTGTGTGTAGAAATTTGATAGCTTCGCCTGCTCCACTTATATCTTTGTAGCTCCCGCGACGGCATTCATAATGATGTATTTGCATCCGTTGCTAATACGTCTTTGTGAATCATCGAACCGTATCTACAGCCTTGTGACTTAAGTAAGCTCAGTCACTTTGCTACTTGTTATGATTCTTACGTTCAGTGAAAATATCGGCGTTTAGCTGTGGTGTTTTTATTTTTCTATATTTTATTTTTTCATCAGAATCATTTGCGCGGCTACAATCGAGCATATTTTTTTAATGTTCGTAGACTTGGCAAAGACTGTATACAGGCGAATAACATACATTGTTAACTTTCCTGCTTTACAAGAATAATAAAACTCCCGCCGAGCCTAAAAGGATTGGTTTCTTAGCCGTAAAAGATTTGCGAATTTTTTCACGCTTCTATTACAAATTACGCCTAAACTTTTCAGAAGACGACAAATTTCGTAAAATTTTGCATATGCAAGACGTACCTGACCCCCCCTCAAAAAAAAAAACGTGTTAACCACCTATTACATGTGCATCTTGTCATTCTCAACTTGGAGAAATATCGGTCCGTTCCTCCAAGTTCCCAAAGAATGATTTCATCTCCTGTAAGATTTCAAAAGACTGTCAGAAAAGCACTGCTACCTGCTGTTTCTCTTGCTCTTATTGCTCTTCACTCAGCACTTTCGATTTCGAGAGAGTGAGGAATATTTCATTTCCAAAAGTGAAATGTGGTGGGAATGGAGGAGATTCATTTTTGGCGAGTAAAGGTGTTTCCAATGGCGATTGTTTGGAGTTGAGCCAAACGGAGTTTTGTACGAGGTGTAGACAACATTACGGAAGATGGAGAGTAGTCTTACGGGCTGAAAGTAGGTAATGCGACGGTATTCCACACCCTTTGGGAAAGAAGAATCGCTGCAGGCAGGTATTGAACGCAGCGAAAAAAAGGAGGCATACAAATGTACTGTGTTCACTTGAATGGCGGCATTACCCAACTCCTCGTATTATTCCTTCCTGATTTAATCTACCATTCCATTACTAGAATAAACGTCGTCACCGTCTCGTTTACTAAGTCGACCAGGATAGGTAAGGTTATCTTTGGTTTGTTCACTTCGGTGACTAGTTGCGAGTCGCGTTTTTCGTAACCATCGAGTTTCGAAGGGGGTTTTTGTAACCATCTAGTTGCTGCGCGTCGCAAAACGGCCTTTTTCTTTCTCTAAAAAAAATATTCGTCCAATTAGCGTTTTGATGGTTGGAAACTGTAGACCAGACTTCCAACTTCCATCAGACTTGTCTTGTGACTCGTTTGTGTACCTCGCTTCGCTTGGATGTCGCTGCTGCCAAGAAGTTAACATATACGTTTACTAAACTTGTTAGTCAGGTTAGGTTACGTTACGAGTTTTGTGCCTCCCCGCTTATGTATTCGACGAACGGTAGAACCTAAAAAGTTAGGAAGTAGAAACTTTAAATTGACAGTGAATTCGTCCATTGACGCTCGTTCCTTCTACAGTCATTTCTTTTCCTTTGTAAGTCGAATACTAGAAGCAACAGTTTCCCGCCGAATTTTAAATCAGTTTGTGTCAGTTTCTCTTGGCTATTTTGGTTCGCGGCGTCTTGGCCGTCTTTATCGCGGTTTTTGTCGGCTCTGGTCTTTTCTATTTGACGCCTCGCCTTTTTTTTCCCTCACGCACTTAACTCCCTCAACCTTGTTGACCTTCACCGACTTCTCCTACTGGTTCCTTGAAGCCGAGCATTTCATTTCGTTCCCTTGTATTTTTTCTTCTTCTTCTTTTTTTTTGTCACAGTAGTAATGCCGGATAATTGAATGAGTCGCTACAGCACAGTCTCCATTTACAAAAGTATTTTCGACGCGAATCGTAACTACCTGCTCTCCAGATCTCCATCTCGATAGGTTAACCTTGTCCTAAGGACATAGTCCAAATGTCAAACCTACGCCGGGTTGTCAATAGTTTTCTCAGAAGCATCTATTTATAAATTACTTTTAAGATTTGTTCGTCGTAAATTTAAACGTTTCTTTTACCGGGGACAAAGCCATTTTCGTACATCAAAAGGTGGAGAACAATATGAAAATCAAACTATCTTCCCCTTAGATTCCTTGCATAATTTATAAATTCACCCGAAGATGTTATTCAACGTAACCTACACTTATTTTGGAAGAATTCATTTTCTACCCCGAATGCAAAAGCTGCTGGGTTAAAAAAAAAGCTCGAATTTCTTCTTTTTTTTACTTTGCGAGGTAAGGTGCCTCTGCTTAATTGGATATCACCGCGTGATGACGAAGTTATGTTATTATAAGTTATCTTACCTGCTTATCAAAAGAAATAATGTTGGGTGTGACATCTAACTTTTAGCGGGCAAGCTTCCGGGACGTGCAACCTTCTGGGGCATCAAGCAACTTCTAGCTACAGATGAAATCATGGCATATCTCCTAACCATGTAAAATCTTCATTGAATATTTTGTAACACTGACGGCAAGCAATATTTATTTGCACATCCCACTTACCTCTCCTGTGGACAATCGTAGCCTCTTTTATCCCATACCTCAATTACAGAAACCGGACACCTCACTTCATTTTATCTCTGCTCCTATGCTAACACAGTTCCTAACCTCACGCGTCTTGCCTTAATCTAAAAAATCAACTGAGGAACTTTGCAGTGTTGAGCTATCCGACGTCTTCAGAAAGGCGTGGAGTGAAAATCAAGTCGGAGAAGAGAGCGTTAGAGACAGTTCCAGGCGATGCGGGGCGGGTAGTTGATATTAGCGATATATCGCTCGAGTCCGGGTCGCGACGCAAACGCAGGGCGTACGTTGTACTCGCCTCCTCGCCGCAGCCGACAGAGGGCGTGAGCTGTATGAATAAAACAAAAGCGGTAGGGTGCCTTTGGCAAGCGCCTTCGGCAGGGTGCCCGCCCGCCCGCACGACGTGTGCCCAGCCGTGGAACTGAAGAAAACGATAAATCGAGTGTAGATGGAATCGTAAACTGTGGCGCCACCATCTTTGCGGCAATATTCTTTAACCTTTCTCTTTCTCCAGTAGCAATGCTGACATTCCTACTGGCTGAGCCCTTCCCCAGGGTCCTTAACCCGATGCCCTCCCCTCATCTTATTTCTTAAGCTAACCCGACCTACTTATATATAAATGTTTGAGCCTCCCGTATCTTTTGTTCTGAATAAGGGCTTTCTCCAATTTATTGATCGCGGCTTTGCTTTCGAGTTGTTACGAATATCACGCCTGGACAAGCTCGCTCTTGAATGAATCATTATGCGTCGTTACCTTTCTGCAGCCTTAATTTTTAGTATAAGGAAATTTGTCGATATTTCCTTGAGCATGAAAATATAACTTACATTTCGCCATAGGCTACTTGGTCAAACGGTAGGCTTGCGGCGTATCTTCGATCACTTGAACCACTTTATTGCTAAAATTGCGGTAAATCACTGGTAGTAAATGCACAAATACCTGCGTTGGAGGATTTATTCTTGCCTGTTTTGGATGTAAACCAGTTTTAGTGCTTGTTTGTTTTCTGTATTATATTGACTGTGTAATCCTGCACCGATAAAAACAACTCAAGCGAAAGCACTTTTCTTGATATCGCTGTTTATCATTTACAATAAAACTAAATCAGTACGCAAGAAACAGTTCATTCTAGACTTTAAATGTTATTACCAAAGTGTGCCTAGTTCTTTCGCAGAAACCTTTCAATCGTTATACCTTTCTTTTCTTCTTCATTAATCAGCAAATTTAAACGTTCCGGAGAAAAAAGAAGAAAAGAAAGAAACAAAATAAAGTTAGGTAAAAATTCAAGAACGTAACCTGTTCTTTGCCCACACATTATACATACCCACCTGATAATTTGGTGAAGATGAAAAACAGAGAAGATATCGAATGCATTCTTTAAAATGTGCCGTTTCGGTCATTATGACGTAGGATTCCAGCAACCCCTGTAATCGCGGGTATTATCCCTAACCTAAGACGACCTCGCATACCTTGAAAAGTTTCCAGGCCGGATATTAAATAAACTTAATTAAAAGGGCAAAGGACGAGGTAACAGTGCTGCCTCAAACGCAACAAGGCAAGGCGCAGCGTTAACACCATAGATCATAGTCAGCGGAAATCGCCGCTACAAAGCACATAAATGCTGAGTCCCGTCCCGTAGGTCTAAATCATAGGAAAACGGCTCAGAATTGGGCGGACGTTAGCCACAATCTCTTAGGCCATTTTCACTCCCTCTGGAATCACCAAGGGAACGATATACGATACCACAGCGGTGTCACGCCACGTGACGGGATTCGTGCTGGCCCCGCGTAATTTGGTCTACGTACTCAAAACTTGAGAGGTTAGATTTCCCACGACTTTTGTGTCGTGCTTTTCATCGCCACGCCAAGTGGAATGAGGGAGAAACAAGGCACGTAACCTAACCTGAGTAAACGTGACCTTCATGGCTGTGTGTTTCTAATCCTGATATCGTAACAAGAGCTGAATGAGGAGAGGGAAGAAGATGTAGAAAACGATGCTTTTTCAAACATGTAGAGTGCATACAGAGACGGAATTTTCGCGGTTGCTAATGTTAAAGTTCTAACCAGACGCGGACGAAATTGGATTTCGATCCGGCTGTACCCATCCAGGTTTAAAAAGTCGGGCTGGGTTGCGAAAGGCCGGGTTAACCGCAAAGGTTTTTGGGAGCCGCAGAAAATATGCGATGAGCTTGGAGACATGGTAGTACTGAGTAACCTACGAGGAACCTTAGTAGGTTTTGCTCTTGGTGCGTGTGGTTATGTACGGCTATAGCGAGGCGTCATGGATGAGTGCGCAGCCTGCCTACCACTCTCAAGAAAATTATAATTATATATTCAATAATTGCAAACTTTTTGGGCATATATTGAGCGGCATTTGTAAGACTTAAAACATTCACATCGCATTCTTTGCCCTTGATGTTAAGAATCAAGGTTGATAGACGAGTTTTTAACCTTCTTGACTTTTTCAAGAAAGCGATTGGTATGACTTGTGCTCTCAGCTTTACTATTGCAACTCGATTTGTACAATTTTAGTTGAATGAGATTGTCGGTTTTGGACGCTAATACCGTATTTCGTTGTGTTGCAGGTAAACAGCCATCGGTTGTGAACACCCCTACAGGAAAATTCGCCGGTTTGCAAAGTAAGATTATGTTTATCCTTTCTGATTTTCGCGGAAAGTTTGGAGGTGTTCGCATCTCCAACTTCTCGTTGCTCTTACCACAATATCCCTAACTGAATATCTGAGTACGGAGAATTGGGGTTTCGTTCCAGGTAAAATCCGTTGGGTCAGAAACGGCGAGCCGAAGTTTAGCCAGAAAGCTTAACTCTCACTGTAAATTATCATCAGCAACATTCTTTGAGGCATCTGATTAGGTCTTTATCGGATCATATCTTCAACAGCTGAGAAAGTTTTTATCCTGAGATGCTCTTCTTACTTAAGAGTTAGCGTTTGTGATAAGTGTTTGAGGCTTTCTGTAACTTGACATTACCAAATGTAACCTAACCAAAGCCTATTGATTCAACCTAATTTCAGACCAATTTTCGTTAATACTTGAATACTGAATAGAACTTCCCCATGCTTCTCGCTACTTCAATTATGGAAATTTAAGTGTCTCGTAGCTCGCGTTTTAGGCTTGATGACGGTAGGTGGGACACATAAGATGGAAAACGCAACCGTTGAATTTCCCGCGAGGACCGATTTTAACGCGCCTCGTTTCCGCATCAAGTTCCCTTTGTTTAAAACCCCAACGGATAATCACGGACAATCCGAAATGATGAACCTCCAGGCTACAACAGACCACTCCAAACTCTCATAGTTTGTGGAAATATTTCAGACCTATTTGGGTCATCCTAGTCCCAGCAAGTCTACCTTAAGTTGTCCGAGTTTGAAAATAACTTTGGCGGGTTGGGCTCCGCTAGCCCTGTAATTAAGTTGTTCCGAGCCGTTTGTCTGCATCGCATTTTTCAGGAGGTTTTGCGGTTCATGAGTTTTTATGATTATCAATTTAAGATGTAATCCGAACATTGTGACCTACTTTTTCGTGTCCACATTGTAGGTTGCATCTTTGCCGTTGCTTTCTAGTGAATAGCCAGTCACTAACACATACTAGTGGCCTTTGAGTTCTTTACACTTTCATACTACAAATTTAAATGTGTCATTTTTTCCCATACCGATATAAATATACTGTAGATTTCGGCCATGCACAAAATTCTTTATTTTTCAAGGTTTGGGCAATTAAACTGCAAACACTTAAATTAAAATGCTTTGAAATCTCCGCTGTGAGTACCTTATTGTCCCCAGTTAATGGTTTTAATTTAAAAAAATGGTTTCGTTAAAAACAGTTGATACTGCTCGCGTTTCTTCCTCTTTTTGTTTAATTTTAAAAACGTGACCTGAAGTACATGCATATGTAAAGAGAAAAAAATCGAACATTATTTTCTATGACATCATGAACATTAAAAAAATATACTGATTCGTTTTTCTAACAAAATGTAGTTCAAGAGGGAAAGCGCTTTTCTTAATGAGAGACCTAAATAACGGAAAGAAAATGCTATTCTGTACTATTGAAAATATTTTATAAATAAAATATCTCCTATCTATGATTCTGATTTTATATAAGAAACTTAAATCAGAAGTACAGATTTCATATTAATATGTTTCTGATTTTTAGCAAAGTTTGTGAGTCTTCACTTAAATCATTACAGATAAAAAAGAAGGCAAGAGAAGTGCATATTTGCTTGTAACGGAAGCGTTGAAGATAAACAAGGAGACATTTCTACAAAAAAAATGTAAACAACAAATAATTTGTTTTTTTCAAAAATTCGGGGATAAATGATGAAAGAAGCTTGCGTTTGTAGGTCCCTGTTTTAAAAGTATGAAGGAAACGGGGAGGAAAGGAAGTCGGATATTTTGTGATTCTACGCAAGCCGCGTGGCTCCACAAAACTTTGGGAAACACGAGTCGCCTAAGACCGCGTTAAGAGCAACTTTTCGTGACATCGGTCGCGGAATCTTTCCCCGCCCCAAACTTATCACCTTTGCCTCGGCTGGATCTCATGAGAAATCTCACTCAAAAGCAAGCAAGCAACAGCTTCAATATTTGATTTTGACTCGACTTTCCATATCTAACTGTAGTGTTTGATGAATGTTTCAAGCTCTATTATTAGAGTCGGCGATTTTAATGTCGTCGCAACGTTCATCAAGCTGTGCTATGAGGACGCTCCCCCTGTCTCGGGGCCGTGACCTTAAAGTGCCTACTGTTTTCCGATTCGTTTCAGCCGAGCTGCTACTCTTCAAATAAGCCATTCTCTTGAGGCACGAGCGAGCGAGCAAAAATCTTGCTGTGCAGCCTGGCCTTCTTTGCCTTCCCTCTCTCAATTTTCAACTTGCAATTTATATTTCAGTTTTCCGCCTTGCCTTGCGAAGAAGAGTGTCATGAATCACAGTCTTTAACCTATTCTAATTTAAGTTATCTTTTCCGGATAAATTTTTTTTAAATAAAAAGAGTTACTAAATCTGGCAGCTCTGGTCTCTCAATTTTTTTGGCTTTTTTTTTTGGCTTTTTACTCAAGACTCCAAACGCACTTAGCACAACTTTTATGATGGTAGGCGTTGCTCTTGTAGAATAACCCTGAGTGGAATTGAATGAGAGTTGGGAGCTATCTCGTGGATAAGGCATGACCAGTGTATTCCGCCTTAGAAGGCGGTACTGTGTACAGCATGCCCTAAATATTTCAATAAAACAAAACGAAGTTAGCGAGAATAACGAGATAATCGGCACAGGAATTCCACTTTGTTCGCCGAATTCCAGAACATTATTAAAATTACAGACCCGAGTACCAAACGTCAACTAACAGCCGAAAGCCTTTGTTCGCTTCATCCAAAAGCTAGAGATCCCAAAAGCGCTCGGCAACACTGAACACACCTGAGTCGTGCGGGTTGCCTGTTAGAAAGTGCAAGGTGTGCAAGCGCATTCATTGTGCATTGTCGCAGAGTTCGTTGCAAATTTGGTTGCGGCGCGACGAGGAGTGGTAGAACACCACTTTAACACGAACCACAAAGAGTCCTTGTCTCACTGATTAAATAAATACCTGCTTCGGGTAGTCTTTGCTTTTTGAATTTGAAAAGGGATATTTTTTGCCATGTAAAATCCATTTTTCTTTACAAAGATGAGTTGAGTTTGGGGTTGGGCACCTAGCCTGATCTGGGGAAACCTAGCCTGAGGGCTACTGGATCTGATTTAATGACCTTTAATTTTAACTTCTACATTTCACAGGCTGACACATAAGCCGCATAGGGCTTGGCAAAAGCCAAGCTTAGAGGCAGTTAGGCACAAGGTGAATGGGCGAGCCCTCACACTTCCTCATACCGCTGAATATAGAAAATATGCTTTGATAAAGTTGGTCTTTGCATGAGCTTTGATAAAATGAAGAAAAGTGTTTTCGCTCATAAAGGTCAATCGTGACATTGGCGTTTTTCACGAGACATTATTTCCGACCAATCAATGGACAAATTCATGGAAATGCCGCACCTAGTCATATTCTTTGGTATTGCGTCGTACATATTTGTCTCGGTAACCCTCCAAACTGCGACTTCAGTGCTTGCTCTTCCTCCATATCTAAAATTGTAATGAATAGCAAAAAACTCATTTTTTGTACCATCATTTGAAACCGCAGAGCTCTTCATCTCTGGTACTCAGTTGATTTTGAAAGTTTTAGAAATGTTTGGCTCATTCGAGAACAAGAATCTTGTTCCCAGGATTTTTTTTAAACTTGAAATGAGCGCCGCTGAATTGCATACTCAATTTTACCTTCAAGAATGCTTGTTTTGAAAAGTTTGCAGCGGACCCACATTTTTTTATTATTCCCACTTGCGTATCCGAAAGACTTTTCCTTCGGCGCATTTGTTAAGATGATAGAATTACTTTGAAGTTTTTGGCGAAATTTTCTCAGGGGAATGTCTGTTTCTCAAGAAAGGTATTATCAACGAAATGTTTACCTCCAGACAACATCTCAGTGTTTTGATGGAGCTCGTTTCTAAGAACTGTACACATAATGTAAATCGGATAAAAGTGGAATACAAAGCAAATCTACTCTAGAGAAACGGTACCGGAAATGCTAGAGTCCTGGAAACATTTTTAGAATCACTTGCAGCCCTCCAGCTTCGTAAAATGTAACACCTAAGGATAACCAACGTGTATAATAGTGTCCGCCTCGGAGACTACTTTATCATTGATAATTTGCAGATTTAAGATAACTAATTTCAGCTAAGTATATTTTAAAGGATCTGAGAGAGTGGGCTGCTTTTTGTAATAATCTACCGTGGGAATCCGCAGGTAATGGAAAATCCTTGTGTTTTCGCTGAGAAGCCATCACATTAAGCAAACTCTGCGCCAACAGATGCTGTGTTTCTTAGTACGAGGAGTAGAATTCATTCATTCAACTTTGAATCATCTTGGTTATGTATTGGGTTATTGTATGACGCTTATACTAGACACTCTTTTAAAGTCACTGTTTGATAGTTTCTGGTGTGTGAAATGGGTTAACTAATAGTCGATTTACAATAGCATACATTTACCCGAATTCTAGATAAATCGCAGAGCCATCGACTCTAACTTTTTTCGCCCTCCCCATTCATTTAAATGAAACTCTTTCGAAGCCCCAACGAGTCACAAAAAAGAAAAAGAATTTAAAAAATGCGGTGATTTGTTCTGCATTTAAGGCCCGAAAATCTGCTCGTGTTTATCAATTCTCCGCGAAATTTGTTTTCTCTTTTAGTCTGCTCTGGCATGGTTTGCGAAATTCGTGCTGGGCAATAAAAGCTATTATTAAATACTGCGTTGACGGCAGGGGACGTCAAGGAGACAATTCCCTGGTCCCCGGTTGGTCCCAGCCCGGGGTCCCACTGTCCCCCTGCCCCCCGCCCGCGTCGCCCCCCTTTCCTCCAAACTCCGCCATAGCCATCTCGAGCCATCGTAAAAATCGGAAATCACCATGCTCCAGGCGCGTTTCAATTTAGCTGCGGGTCAGTGAGGGGGGGGGGTCGGGGATGGGTGACTATAAAATGGGAAAGGAGGGGGGGGAGGACTGACTTTCCTTGGAGTGGGCCAAAGTGTCACCCCGCTTCCGGTGTGGTTGCGTATAAATCACGGGGCGGTTCTTGATAACATTAAATACACCCCGCTTGTCGTTTGTTATTATTATTACTTAGCGTTCAGGCCTAAACTGATGACAGCTTTCTTGGAAGAGAATTCGTTACTCTGAATAGAGTGTTGCTGAGAATTGTTTCTTTTTTGAAAATGCTAATGAATATTGTGCCTGTTTGGACAATAATGTAGTGCAGTACGTATGCCTACTTTTGTTAGTTTTATAACATAGCCATGACAATGAAAATAGCCCAGTCCTGTGATTTATCATGAGAGTAGTAATCTCATAATTTTTTATATTATTTTTTATTCTTGCAGGGCATTACTGAAAACTTATCACACATAGTGCCTTAC
>Ga0058701_10003347_pt1 | contig 12656 bp, 14 predicted proteins | sample AgamicOrMae_FD_97039 | JGI IMG/M metagenome (GOLD analysis project Ga0058701, IMG submission 97039) | Agave microbial communities from Guanajuato, Mexico - Or.Ma.e | ecosystem: Host-associated > Plants > Phyllosphere > Phylloplane/Leaf | place: Guanajuato, Mexico | collected 2012-06-04
TGCTATGCCCGGCGCATAGATCACCAATAAGACTCGACTGGCTTACTCGGGATACCGTAAATGAAGGAAGTCAGGTTTGCTTGCGTTAAACTAGTGCCAGAGGGGACCGAGCGGGGACCGTCAAATGCCTGCTTACTCTGCTGACTACGGGCCCTTCCCTAACCAGACTTGACTGAGAGTGAACCTTACTGACGCTGATCCGAAACAAGACTGACTGACTTGCTCGCTACGAGCCAGCACCACGACTCGCCGGGTCCCCCACCACTCCGCTGGCTACACAGCGAAGGGACACCAGCGCTTCGTGGGCGCAACGGAAATACAACTATTAACACTCAGGCATTCTCGGGCACTCCAATTAGGTAACGCTAGGCCTGCATAAGAGCCGGAGTGCGGAGTTGCCTCCAGTAACAGAAATGCAGAACAACCGTTAGTCAAAAATAGACATAAATATTATTTGTTGGCACAGCAGAATTAGTTTAAAAAAATAAATAAATAAGTAAAACACGCAAATGCAGGTTTATCTTTGACTTAACGCATTTGAGATAAATAATGGTAAACTAAATTTTTAAAGGTGTATAGTTTCCACCGTTTGTGTTCCACTATCGTTGAGTGTTTCCTTACATTATAAGGATTAACGCCATACCACCGCAAAGGTTGAAAGCAAGGCCCGTGCCTTGTGCCTCGCTTCGATGCCGATCCGCTCGGCTATGGTTAAGCCGTATGTCGATTACTTCTCGGCTGCGGTAACTCACGTCGGGAAGTAAGCGGTGTTAGGATTGGCTATGTTCGGTTAAGCTGGCTTAGCGAGTTTTTGTGACTCACTTCGCCTGGCTTGGCGACTGAAGGTGGAATATAAAAGTCAGAAAATTCCAGCTTTCAAGTTAACAGAGTAGTTTAACAGTTAAAATTCACTCACAAATGGCTTTCAATACATAAAACGATGATACGTATCAAACAGTCTGCATTTTTAAGAAAACTCTCTTAATGCTGTACATTATTTTCAAAAAATAAAAAGTAAAAATTATTTTAAAAAAAGAAAAAAATGTGTAAAAGAATTAAGTATGACAGTTAAAAAAGTGACAGTGTAGCATACGGATGCATATGCTCTACACAAATTAAATTGAGTATTCATCACAGTCTTTTCATCCATAAAGCAATTCAGGAACACAAGTTCAGTCTGGCAATCAGCTGTAAGTACTCTACTTTCCTAAAACAGCAGTCATATTTGTTAAAGCTTGTTCACACAAAGGCAAACTAAATACATACGACTTACAAAAATCATCCACAAGGCACTCTACGACTTTGCAAAGATGAAAAATAAATATTAAAAAAAAACGCAGATAAAGGCACATTTGATAAGTTGTTACGCGTAGAAACCTGATTTTCAAGGCCTTGAAATGATTTCCTAGAGAAAATCTGAATTCCGATTCACGCAACGTGATCCCAATGTCCACTTAATAAAGCACAAGTTCCTGTTATTCATGATTTCAAAGAGAAGGCTTCGGAACACACTGACGTTAATCATCGATGGGTTCCCAACTCCGTTTTAAAATATTCAACTTGTACTTGTATCTATAATACATTCAAAAATACCGTGATTTTGATAGGTCCCGCGCGCAACAACTCTGATAAAAATGATGATGGCAACTGTAAGTTATATCACAAAAATAAAATCATAAAAACAACGTACAATAAGTCCACAAAGTAATGTTCGGCTCTGACAGGCTCCCAGGCTCCACCATAAAGAAAAATGCATTGTGAACAAAGTCTCGTGGCACGACCAGCCAAAAAGTACTCTGAGAAAAAAAAAAGCTCATCTAGTGAGCCGACCATTATCACTTTCGTTAACAGTTAGCACTGAGGTCTGAGTCCCTATTTCACGAACTTGTTTTAATCGAGCTGCACAAGTCCGAGTATCTTTCGGAACACAATCTCTTGTACACTCCTTGTCAAGCATAGGCGTATCCTCACTGCTTCTTTGCATCACATCGTGTTTGCTATATCTTTTATTTCCGGTTTGTTTTGGGTATCTCTTATGAAGATTATCATCTGCATCCTCTTCAAAGCTGGTTGAGCGAAGCGATAACAGATCTGCCGTAACGCCTACATCGTTCGTGCTATCCTGCTGTCGCAGATGTTCCGACGAAGGACCTATCCCGTAGAGGTCCCTCTCAAGGGGCTCTCTCTCCGACTCTCGTTTTCTCGCATTTCCGTCCTCGCTCCCACTAACGGAAGGGTGGAACAAGGGCAGTATAGGAGTGACTAGTCCTGGCCGGAGTTGAGCTACAGTCGGGTTATTGAAAGGCAAGTCGCCATCTAGTCCGGCATTCCCGGTCCTCCGTTGTAAGTTCGGAACACAGGTTTGAATGGAAGGCAGCGCCAAAGCGACTGTCGATAAGATCTGAAACAAACGAGCAAACGAGTGTCTAACCGAAATCTTGACACAGGTTTGGGTCACAGGCGATGCAGCGTAAAAAAATCCTCTCATTTCTCCGACTCAAAAACTTATGTTTCCTTAATTTTCTAGTGCTGAATTTATATGATATAACTAAGATTACTTCAGCTCGAGTAGACTCAGGTTTGCAATATAATTAAGGTGATCAAGGTTAGCCAAATACCTAGCCTACGTTGGCCTTACATAAGTAATACGTCTTACTTGGACTAGATTCTACAAAAGCCCAGCTAAAATTAACATAACTTTTCCAACAATAAAACCGAAATTCCCGAATTCTTCAGGCTAAAGAAATTCCCTAATTGTACAAGGTACACCACATTCAGGTCCACCAATAAGCCGCCGGGAGAGAAAATTCGAACTTTCTACGTTACCTGCCCACTGATCTGACTATCTTGAGAAGTGGAGCTGGATCTACGAGCAGATAAAGCGTGTCCGAAGATACCAGTCCGCCGAAGTTCTCTTCCGCGCGACTTCTCTGTTCCATCGGCCACGCCGCCTCCATTTCCGCCGCCTCCATTTCCGCCGCCCATGGGCATCCCTGACTTCCGGCTACCGAGATCCGCCACAGCCACGGAAAGTTGCGAATCCAGCGACTGTCTCCTGGATTCTAGCGATACTCTGCGCATGGAACAAGGAAATAATTTTACAGCGAAACGAGTCAGCGTTTCCTGTCTCAACGTTCTGTGAATGGAGGAAAACAGCTAGCTTACCTCCCTCCATAACTCCTATCGGAATCATACGAATGCCTGAGCTGGCTTGAAGTTGACCCAGCTAGTCTGAGAGCTCCCCTGCGCGTAACCAACTTGGGGAGCGCTGCGACCCACGTCGAGCTCATGCCCCGTGAGGCCACGCTGTTCACTTCGAAATCCAGACCTGCCCAACACACAAGCTCTTCACACAGTGCCTTCAGTGGGATTCACTGTAAATTTGAAAGGAGGAATATTTCTCGAGTTCCACATTTCGTTGCCAAGCCGAGCGGAGCTAGACAAAAGGCACGTAAACCTACATAACCTAGGTTAACGTAACCTAGATGTCGCCAGTGAGTCTGATCGGCCTTGGTGCATCGGATCTATTGAGGCGGTGGGTAACCTCCTCCTCGTCCATGTCCGTCCGTCTTCGGACAACTTCGGAGGGAGTTGAAGGGGTTTCCACCCGATGCATCAACTTTGGTCCACACCAAAGACAGACCTGAACGTCCTCAATCCTCATAAAGTAAAGAAAGACTAAAGCAAGGTGGAACACGAGAAAAAATGCCACCTTTCAAATCAACAGAGTTGAAGAGTCCCCGATGAAATCGTTGAAATAAGAAAGTGGAACGTACCAACAGGATCGTCTCGATTGCTGTGAATGCTTAATGATATCCGACCAAGTCGATTGAGTGCTTGTCGCTTGGCAAATGCCCTGGCAATCACGTGGTGCTTCTTCAGTTTCGGCGGCTCGTCCTCCTCTTTGCAGAGAAGCCTGTCAAAGTCGAGCACTTTAAGCCTTTTCCAGGATTGTTAACATTCAGGAATACAAAGAAGAATCAGGAATTTCAGGGAGTCAGTATATTCCTGTAATTAACTTGGAAAACTTAAAAAAGGTACGTTTACTTAAGCTGGGTGTTTTACGATACTAGGCTAAGTTGAGCTACATATTTTGCACACATGGGTTAGATGATGTTGAATATTTAGTACACGTCAATATAGGCTGAAATAATTTCATCAGTAATTTGTGGGAAAAAATCGAAATAGCGTATATTTTTCTGGTATGGAAAACATCGCAAAAAACTGTTTAAACCAGAAAAAACCCTGAAAAATTCGGAAAAACTGTGCACACTCAGTTAGAAGGTTCTTTATATAAATAATAATATATTTTTTAAAAAACACGGTGGACGGCTTTACTTCTACCAAAGTTTTTATTCCTTGGTACAATCAGTTCAAAAGGTATTGTCCGGTTCTGGTCGTGCAACAAGGCGGTGGCCAATATATTTCCCCATATAGCGGAGCCTTTCTGCGCGACCAGAACCGGACAATACCTTTTGGACTGCTAGTACTTCCCCGATTTCCAGATTTTATAAATATGATACAGAAAAGAAACTTGAATGTGATCCGAATAACACTAAAATTATAGACCTGTTTATGAGAGATACAAAACTATTGAAATTTATTTACCTCCAAGCGAACCGTGACCACGTATGAAAGTTGGACGGAGTCCAAACCCAGAAATTGGTGATACAGCCGGCACCAAGTAAAAGAAAAAGTTGCACATAAATTGAAATGACATTTGGTCTGGATGTCATGCGGCAGGGCCTCTGATCCACGTCACCCCGCATTATTTTACACCTGCAACATAAAAATGCGGGCTAAGTTTACTCCAGAACGGCATTTCCATCTTAACAATGGCGGAAAACAGTGCAGGAATGACACGGCAGCCAGTCAAGTTTCATCTCCAAAAAGTTGCTTTAGTTACCTTTTAGACGGACAAAAATGACAACAAATTTTATAACTGTAACCCAAAAGCGATCTTTTGAAAAAATACTAATAGCTCTGCGCAACGAAATCGTTGTCATTTTTGTTTCAACGACAAATAGCGGTAGACTGGCTTTTCTGGGCCTTAATAAAGAGAAACCGAGGAAAAAGAACAATCGTGAGTATTCCAGTTAATTATTACTTGAACTTAAGTGTATATTGCTTAGAAATAATACACCTGCAATATGAAAACTTACACTGAGAAAAAAATAAAATAAAAAATAAAAGCACGAGCTGTAAAATAAAGCTCAAACATATGCGGGGACGATTCTGCGGTTGAGGTTTCCGATTCCAATATAGGTGTTATATATGAACGATGTTGGCAACAGCCGATCGCAAAAACAATTTTTAGTTCCCCTTAATTAATTTTATCCGTGAAACGTAATGGATCAAGGAAAAATTTTCGATTGAAAATTTGAAAAAAAGACAAGGGGTACCACTAAGTTTTTTTTAAATTTTTTGGCTGGAAATTTTTTGTGGGATCTTAATGTTTTGACGATTCGATCTGATTGAGGGACACTAAAAATGATTACATCCGATGTCTATTGCTCACTTCGTCGATTTAAACAGACTGGGAAGGTGAAAGCGTTCGCGGGTGGGCGGTCGGAGGGGGAGGCGTGAACTTGATATTCCACTTCTTGACGCGATATATCGACTAAATGAGTAACCGACGACGGTAGACACCATTTTTAGTTCCCCTTTAGTAATTCCAACCATCAAACATAAAAAGACCGACAAAAAATTTTTGACCGAAAATTAAAAAAACGGCAAGGGGTACCCCTACGATTTTTTTCAATTTTTTGGGCCGAAATGTTTGGTGGTATCTTTCATATTTGACGATTGGATCTGATAGAGGGAAACTAAAAATTGTTCGAACCGAACCGATGTCTATTGCTCACTTTGTCGATTTTAGACGGATCGGGATAGGGATTAGTTCACGGCCGGGAGGTTGGAGGGGAGGGCGTAACTTAATAACGTAAAGCGTAACGTGAATGATTTGTGTACGACCTACCGAAATTTATGCAAGTATGTCGACACGTGACGACATATATTAAACTTACATGACGAATTTCCGGAAGCTCTTTTGCCAAGAATCCCGGTAGTGAAGTTCATATATATGGACACCAACCCCAAAAATCGCCAGAAGAAAAACGCCTACAGTGGAAACGGCAACGTAACGAAGAAGCCTGCGAATTTTGGCACTCGATCCCTCAGAAATCACTTCTTTACATCCCTCGATAAGCTTTTCCAAGCATACTCTCACTGGAAAAAAAAGCAAAATTATTAGGGAAGCCCGAGACTTATAGCACGTGTTGTTATCAAACCGCTGGTAAGTTGATTAAAATATTTTTGTTGTTAATAAACGTTGTAGCAAAAGGAGATTCCCTTATTTCTCTTAGTAAAATTGAAACAAAAAAAAAGGAAAAAGTGTCGTCGACATTTCACTGCAAAAATAACCAGAGCTCGCTGAGATTTTACAACGAATGGTTGTGCTAATACTCAAGTCGAATTTCATCTTTATTGTCCGAACAACTCGCGTAAGTTAACCTAGGTTTTTGATAAAACTTGCTCATGTTTACCTAGATTCAAAAAAAGCCTAGCTTAAGTTAGCCTGCCTTTATAAAACAAAAGGAAACTTTTCCACAAGTAAATTGAAAATTTCCTGACTCTTCTAGACAAAATAATCAAACTAAAAACACTTCAACTCATGAGACTGCATGCAAGGAAGGAATTCAGGGTATTTGAATATTTGAACTAAGAAAATAAAACATAAAAAAGGTAAAACTTAAGCGATACACCGCTTCGCTTACCTCGAAGTGAACAGTAAGCGCCAATGGCGAAACTGAGAATCATCGGAGCGAACAGCAAGAGTGACCCATACTGTTTCATTCTAACAAAGCAAATGCCTATCTCGCTGTTTCCATCGATGAAACTTATAGCCAGGATGAATGTTGTGGGAATGACCGGCACACACCACGCGCCGAGGTGAAAATACGCTCGATACTTGTCCACGTTCCGACTGATAATGCCTGCAACTTTATCATATCGAAATTATTAACTACACCGTAAACTTGAAAAATGTCTGCTCCGCCCCGGTTTCATTTTTTAAAACTCCAGATTTCTCTGTCATTTCCGCGATGACCCAAATTTTTTTTCCATTCACATCGTTTCATTCAACACGACCAACGGTTTTTTTTTTCTTTTTCTAGACAGAAGGAACATGGGATTACGACAACTTACCTTGTCCTTGAACTTGGAGGTTCCAGGCGATAAAATAAATGGCAAACCACATCAACTCTGCTATGAGAGGGTAATAAATTAAAATAAATGAGAGGATACAATGATGATTTTCTCCTGACCTGTTGGGACAAGTAAGAAAAATTAATAAAGAGACTAAACTTGAAGGCGAGGTAGAACTTACGTTGGTTCAGCCCTTCTTGAAGTTCCGTCCTTCCGACACAAGATACTTTCTCGGGCACCCGGATAAAACTGCACGGAAAGGCCGAGTGTTGCGACGAGAGAGCACACAGTCATGTACAGTACTGCCACAGCCGGAAATCTCTTAGAATAGCGCCAGTTAATAATAAAGGATAACTGAAAAACGCAGTGAGAGAATGAATTCGGACGTGAACAGCGTTTTAAGTTAAGTGCACTGTTTGTACTTACAAGTGTGACTGTATTCATGGCAAACAGTATTCCTACCAGCCATGCCATAATTGATTGAATGCTTAGGTGCTCTTCCGGGGTATACAGGGGATTAGCACAAGGCATGCCGCACCCTTCTACACCCTCAAAGAACGCTGAAGGGTTGTCGGTGGCAATGAGAGGTGACATACACCGTGATGAGGTATTGAACCGAAGCTCTTTGACATCATTCTGAGAGAGAGGAAAGAACAAAGCTGCTTAGAATGGAGGTTGAACTGACAGAGAACGCTTTAAATGGGACGCCTGACAGGAAAATCTTGTAGGGGCCGATTTAAATGTAAAAATCAAAAGCTGATTTGGGAGGTTGCCGACAGGTAGATAGGGTTAAAATATCGCCAGGTCGGCGGTGATTTCTCGGATCGGACACTTTCGGACCGTTCACTTGAAAGCGGTAAAATTATTCTAAAGACATGAAAAATTCATGTTCTTGAGGATCAGTTCTATGTTTCTATGCTTGCCGAAGGAACTGAATGAATCGCGATACACCGAAAAAAGATAGCATTCCCGCTCCTAATGCCAACTTTCAGATTTCCATTAAAAAAAAAAAAAAATCTTGCAGGTATAATTTTTACCATGTTTTGCAGAAGATAGCAAATACACTACAAGATCCAAATTAATGGTTTGACATCTTCCCATAGTCCTCTTACTCATAGGGAGCCCATAAAATACTGGCAAGACATGAGAGATGAAACTGGCAGTCTCAGAACTTGTGGTAATTGAGAAATAATTCTGATAAATAGTGTCAAGTAAGTACCTTGCACATTGGTGGAAAGCGGCTCATGTCATCACACTGCAGGGGTGAAATCCAATTGCTTTCTTCCTCAAGAATAACACATGAACTTGCAGCCATTTTACACATTTCTTGCGAGGGTAGGTCAACTTTCCCATCCTCACATTTAGGTAGGTACGAAGCGCACAGAAGCGGTTGTATAACAGCCCAACATTTAGGAACATGGGATAATGTTGTTTCCCAAAATATCAGTTTATCCTGCAATCATGTAAAATGGCAATCAGTGTAAGTAAATTAAAGTTGCAGAAAATGACCAGTAGAGCAAGATGATTACCATAACTTCTTCTCTTGACAAGGCTACAAGATCTGTTGTTGAGGAAGAATAGGGGAGTTTCACTCCCAAGCAAGTACTATTTTTAAGATGTTGACATTTGGCCTTTTGCTGGCAATACATGCCTCTTTGTTCTAATGATGGAATAAAATTCTCACCTCCACTTAGCAGGTTGCCATGAAATATTTTATTTCCTCTCTCATCTACTGTTATTCTTTCTTGGTCCCTAAATACTTGGACTAACTTTTTGGTTGACAAAATATGAGTATCTGTTCTGTTTGAATTTTCTTCAAGGGTAAATGGCAAACCTCTTGAGGGGAAAATTGTTATTAAGGCCATGATAATAAGGAAAGTCATAATTGCTTCTAATGATTAATCACTACAGTCTTTTAACAAGAAACAATGATGACGCCACAAGTTTCAAGCCAAACAAAACAAGTCACTATCACTCTTCGGATTTAACGAGAAAAAGAAACCTGAAGAATTCGTTATCCACAATTAAATAAATAAATAAACTGCATTTAAATCTATGGAAAGCGTTACAAAATTTTGCGATATAAGAGACTAACTCGGGTTAAGAATAATCATTAAAAAAAAAATGATCTAACGTATAAGGTTAGCTGTGATTATTTCGCGCCGGTAAAGAGAGGGTTCCCCGAAATTTACATAATGAAAAACGCCTTCCGACAGAGGTAAACATGGGGAATAAGAGTTAACCAATAAGAATTCTTAGAGTGAACAAATGCTGAATCAGAGGCTGAATTAAAATCGATGCAAACAATAGCTGTAACAGCGTCATTCAACTTTGAAGCGTGCTTTAAAGCAATTAGTGTACAGTCTCGTCTTCGAGAAGTTCATCCTGGAACCATAAGAGTGTAAATGACAACATTTTTAGTTCTCAAGGAAAAACAACACCAATATCCTGTGAAAAAAGTGATAAAATCATGGTCCAAACTGAAGGACCACCAAGGTGGATAAAATAAACAAACAAACACATTTCACAACAAAACAAACCCCCCCTACCCCTCCCCCCCACAGCCACCATATTTCCTTTTACAAGTTAACCAACCAGATATTTTATTTTTTTGCATAAGTATGAATTAAAATGTAAATTTAAAATTTATTTCTACTACATTTTATTTCATGACTATTATAATAATCAGAATGTAAGTTAAAGAGTTACCTACTTCAGCTGGCAAGTGAGAATATTTGTGGTTAGCAAGGTACGAGGTTGGCAACTTATTTCATTTGTCGTATGTTTGGTGTTGTCTGCTATGGCATGTGCGGCCAGCCTTGCGCTTCGTGGTGAATTCTTTGATCACTGTTTTTTTGTTATTTGAATGATTTATGCGATAAAACGAAGCTCTCAAAGCTTTTTTCTCTTGCTCTAATGTAAGTTACTCTAATATGAACGCTTGTCAGGAACGGAGAGTCTGTCAATGTTGCTGATGGATTGAACGTAAATCTTAACCTTACTTTCGTGTTAATACTCTACTTTCATGATGTTGATTGCAGGTGAATGACAGCCCGTGATATACTCAGTGAATAACAGCAATACACAGTTTTAATCAAGGAAATGCTGTGTTCGAAGTTCACGTTGTTTATCAAGAGTATTCCTAAGACTCGCCTGGAAAGATGGTACTCTCATCACACAACTTGTTGTAAAAAATGTTTGCCAGTACTGACTCAAAGGAGAACTGCACTTTTTGAAGTGCAAGAAAGAAATCAAAGCACCCAAGTAAATCCTCCTCAAAAGAAGAAACTTAAAGATGGCCCTTCTTTGCAAGATTTCTTATCAAAATACACTGAACAATCTGAAGAAACCATTGTTACCCACAACAGAGTACCTTACTTGGAAACTGAAGAATTTCCCCAGCCCAAAGGAAAAGGTAGGCCATTGCGGTGCAAGCTCTCTGAGTCTCTGTAAGCTCTCTGAGTGCTGTCATGTTTATTAGACATTAAAACATTTGTTTTCTTATTTGACAGTTTACTTTGATATCAAGGGCTGCCAAATGAATGTTAATGATGCAGAAATAGCTTGGTCAATAATGAGAGATGCAGGATACACTCGTGCAGACACACTGGAATCTGCAGACATAATTCTTCTTGTTACTTGCTCCATTAGAGAAAGTGCTGAAACTAAGATATGGGATAAACTTAATCATATTCGTCATTTGAAAAAAAACGGAAAAAAGGTGCTCAACCCCTCAGAGTTGGGGTACTTGGTAAGTGTTCCCAGTGATCTCAAGAAAACAAAATCTGTGAGAGACTAGTGAAGCAATTTATTACATCAGTAACATTGTATGATTTCAGGATGTATGGCTGAGCGACTCAAAGAGAAATTGTTGGAAAAAGAGAAATGTGTGGATGTTGTCGCCGGCCCGGATAGCTATCGCGACCTTCCGCGGCTATTGGCGCTCACCGAGAACGACCAAAAAGCCGTGAATGTTCTGCTCTCTCTTGACGAGACTTACGCAGATGTCACTCCAGTGAGACTGAATAATGACCCTGTCTCCGCTTATGTGTGAGTATACACTGCACACAGTCGAGACACGAGACAAAGCTGGATCAAGAGTCAACACGTCTCGGCTCGGCAAATGAGCTGCTCCGGTAATCAGAGACTCTCGACCTCGACGGCATGATCGATTGATTTTCGATTGAGCAGCGCCTTAATTCCTCGTCTATTTCCACGATCAGGACCCATAAAGCATGAATCAAATCTTTGTGAGACGGATTTCCTTTGTTCCAGGTCGATTATGAGAGGGTGTGAAAATATGTGTACGTACTGCATAGTTCCGTTTACTCGAGGGCGAGAGCGTTCAAGGCCCGTGGAATCGATCTTACGAGAAGTCCAGCAATTGTCAGACCAAGGAATAAAGTGTGTTACTCTTCTAGGTGAGAACTAACTTACAGACCAAAATATGAATTAGTGTGTACGCTCAGTTCTCAGATAGATCACCTCGCCTTTTCAGCAGTATAGCCATCTGGAGTTTTTAGCGCGATTTGATTTTTTTCCCGCTGTCGATTTTCCAGGTCAGAATGTCAACAGTTATTGTGATCGTTCAGCTGTAACTCACTTCGGAGGGTTGGCACCGAGCGAAGCGACGCACTTGGCCAAAGGGTTTAAAACCGTATACAAACCCAAACTGGGAGGAACTCGTTTTGCGGATTTGTTGGATAAAATTTCTCAGATCGACCCGGAGATGCGTATACAGTACACCTCTCCTCATCCGAAAGACTTCCCAGATGAGGTAACTTAATACTTGAAAATTACTTCTGAAGGATATTGTTTCAATATCACAAGCTATGAAGGAGGACCTTACTCCACTCCGCCATTTAAAAAAATAATCTTATAAAATCTAGTGCTGGGGATGGCAATTTTTACGGGTTCAATGATTCTATGGTCGGCGTGGCGTTATCAAGATGCTTTTGTGTGTCTTCAGGTTTTGGAAGTGGTGCGCGACCGCCACAATATCAGCTCCTGGATGCACTTACCCGCTCAGAGCGGCAACAGCGAGGTTCTCGAGCGCATGAGGCGAGGCTACACTCGGGAAGCCTATCTGGATCTGGTTGCCCACATCCGGGAGACCATCCCCGATGTGGCGCTCACCAGCGACTTCATCGCGGGCTTCTGCGGGGAAACCGAGGAACAGTTCCTAGATACCCTAAGCCTTTTTGACGAGGTGCCTTACAGCATGGCCTTCCTCTTTGTGTACAGCATGCGAGAGGTGAGAGGACACCTTCGAGCAAAACTAAACCAAATTGTAACGAATTTAAAATTCGTACTACGGGTAATGAAATTCGGGTAGCTGTCATAAGCGCCAAAAACCACAAGCGCCAACGCCGCAAGCGCCAATCCGTAACCGCCAAACGAGAAAAGTCGTAAACGCCAAAGGTCTTAACCGCAATACTAACCTTGCCTAA
>Ga0058701_10003348_pt1 | contig 12656 bp, 14 predicted proteins | sample AgamicOrMae_FD_97039 | JGI IMG/M metagenome (GOLD analysis project Ga0058701, IMG submission 97039) | Agave microbial communities from Guanajuato, Mexico - Or.Ma.e | ecosystem: Host-associated > Plants > Phyllosphere > Phylloplane/Leaf | place: Guanajuato, Mexico | collected 2012-06-04
GACTAATAGTGGGGATGACGACGATGAGCCTGATTTCTTAGCCCCACCGTCGATTTACCCGGCCTCTGAAAGAGGCGACCTAATTAATCATGGTTACGAACATGTTGAAGGGTCGTTCCTTCCAGGGCCTCAAACGACGTAACTGTCGTCGCGCGATCGACTCCGAAACGGTGGCTGTAAGTATGTTGTTCTTGGAACAAGTAACAATCTTCGTGGGAAAGAGGGATTCGTTGTACTGAAGACAGGCGCGGTTGCAAGCACGTGCCGAGATTACCAAAATTACGAGTATTGAAAGCATGCCTGTCACGCGTCAGGATTCGCTACGTACCGAGCCATGCCGAACCTTGATGTCGGGAAGCTTCGCCATCAAGGTGGCTGCATAAAGGTGGAGTCACTTCAGGTCTTATGCACGGAGACAACCGGAGACGTTTTCTGACGCCTCTTGTTTGTGCGGGTTGCCTACTTACAGGATGAAAGGCAGCTTCCTCGGGTAAGTCCGGAAGAGTTCGGCTTCGTCCGGCCCGCACTGCGTCCCTTCACCCTGTTAGTAGGCAACCCGCACAAAGTAGTAGCGTCAGGAAACGTCTCCCATTTTCGACGGGAGTGATTCCACCGTTATAGAGTCATCCTGTTCGCCAATCATGCTCTCTACCTTTAACTATGTTCGGTTGACGCGATAGGTATCGAGTATCGCTGAACTGTGTGAAGGTGAGGAATTTGTTGCGAAGCATCTCTACAATTATCCTCAGCAATGTTCGGTTGACTTTATTTGGGACCGAACTTGGGCAACCGTATTTCTGTCTTTGTCGTACAACTAAAGTCTTCTCTTTCTTTGACCGGTACTAAAAGTCCGTTTACCTCTGTGATCTCATGGAATTTGTTGTCTTATGACGTTTAAAGAGGCACGGTGGTTTTGGGAGTTTCCTAACTGGTCGTGGTTGCTAACGTTTTATGTGCCTCGAAAGTTTTGATTGTTCACAAGGTGGAGGGATAAACACAACCTGCACAAATTCTGCTATTAGAAATCTCTTATTACTTTCTTATCATTCCGTATAAAGAGGTTTTTTTCACTTAACATCTGAGATGAACTTCTGGTTAAGACTTCTTATCAAGGTTCACTACTTTAACTATCAATGATTTTTACCTTAGAAGCTTGCTTCTTTTTTGTCAGAGAAAGTTATTGGTTGTTGAACAGTCTAACTTTTTTTATTAATTTGTCTCGTGGGATTTTTATTTTAACGCTAGGATAACACGTGTTATTTGCACCGTCGGAATGCACGTAGCTTGTGCGCTCACTGTGTGTGTTTGCACTGATATAATATACACGGACATGTTACCTTTTAAGTAGGTTAATAAAAAAATTAAAAAAAAATATTCCAAAGTTAACATCGTTAGGATACTCCTTGGTCTAGATTGGCCTATAAAAATTTGATGGTCAAAGAGCGATAGGAAACCTTTGACTGATATATTTTTCATATATCCATATCTTTTCCGAGGAAAAGAAAAGCATTCACATTTTGGCAGCCGGGTAATGTTTGTTACGAACTTGCAGCCGGATATCAGAATCGACGTTGGGAGGATCCACGACTGGAATCTATCAAAGCACATCCCACCTGGCTTTGGTCAAGACGTAAGAAAATGCTCAGACTATCTGTGCCTTTCTGCCTCCGGAAAGAAAGCTTCGATGCTGTTGTTTTAAAAGTAAGCAGCTGGGCTGTGAAAATATGTGACGTGCTGGTGCACAAGTAGTATTTATATACGCTTTTTATAGTAAGCTGGTTGAGACGATCCTTAAGTTATATTTGGGCCCAACTCCCCGTGACGTGGATCAAAATGGAGCACCCAGTTTTATAGCATAACTCAAAACTCTAAGGTCAGGCAAGTCATTGCCTGTCATTGTTTTTCAAAATTTTCGACATTTTTGGTCGTTACCTCTGAAAATTTTTGTGATTTTTTTTAAAAGATTTTATTTTTTGGATCAGCTGTCAAGCTGAAAGCCCTGCATATTAGAAATAACGTTTTGTTGCCTAAGGGAATTTTCATTTTTTCTTGGATGCAAGGTAAAGAATAGGGCGTGTGAAAGACTTCAAGGGTTCTATGGTTTTAAGTAAAGATGGTGAATATTTTGTACGGAGTTTATTTATGAAATCAGGATTTTTCTCTCATGGCTGTTTGAAAATTCTTGTGATGATCAAAAGTCGGTGCCTTTCGGTTTCTAATTTTATTTTTAATTGCGCGGATTTACGTTTTTTTAAAAGGCAAATCGAAAATTAAGTCCGGCCATCAAGGTTGGCAGTAACGAAGACATCATCTTATTGAGAAATTATTCGCAATACCTCATTTCCAGATCAGTGTTTTGATGGACGTTTTACTTCCAGCACTGGGCCAATAGGTTTCAGTGAAGTAATTAACGCAAGTAGAACAGGTGACAGATTTAAAAAACCAAATGAATACGAGTATGTGGAAAACACATCAAAAGCGATATTGCTATCAAAGATCACTAGCAATCCTATTGTATGTCTCATAGTTGTTGTTATAGTGTTTCGTATCATTTTAGGGAGTTCCAACCGACACCTTTGGGAGCCCATTCGATTTGTTATATTTTTATCCTGTCATGAATTGATTTTTGTGAGAATCGGTTAACTCCTGATTTCGAACCGAGCGTCATCCTTTCAGGAACTATGTTTACGCAGCAGGTGTGAGTTGCTTATGCCAACTCCAAAATTATCGTATGGCTCTGATTTTAAAAAAAGAATCGTTTGATCCTCGTCTTTTTGTAAAACAAATTTTGATACCCCTGAGATATCATTTAAACATTTTCATCCACCTGTTTTTTTTTCTTCGTAAGACATATTGCGCACATAGTTTTTATACAAGTCAGTAATGACTAAGCTATGGTCAAACTATTGATACGGAAAAACGGTTTCGTAAGTGTTGATCACATTCTGTTTAAATCAAATGACCCATATCGTATTGGTCTGATGTCGGTGATTTGTTTTCACACGTTGCAGAACGTGAGAGCATTGTATGGATTTCTCATAACATTTAAATGGATGCCTTTTGTTCGGTGAACGTTGCGAAACATGCAAGAATAGAATTTTTCGTGGCTTGTGATGAATACCGAACATGGATTTTTAAATCGTAAATTCAAGTGAAACTCTTTTGTTTGGTGAACTTTTAAAACGGTGGGCTTTTAATTGTTTTGTAGCATAAAATAATTATTCTTGGATCGTTGAACGTTCAAGTATGCACGTACAAGAACGGATCACATAAAGTAAAGTTGATATGATATGAACGGATAGCATGGACTTTGTTTGATAAACGTTGCGGAATGTGCAACTATTGTGGCATAAAATAGATAATTTCTCTTAAGACTGTTAGTCATTCTGCCAAATACTTCTTTTAAGTTACCCAAAACTTCTCTTTGTGTTTTTGACTTCAAAGTTTATTTTATTTATGTGCCAATGATGGAGAATTAATAAGCATGTATTTAGCGGTGTACAGGGTAAGGTAAAGCACCTCTGTGTGTGTTTGTTCATCCCAACATTTATTTTCGTTTGTCGAGCATCTCCAAAATAAACATAATTTGCCATGAAACTGTTATTTTCTCCAGTTACCTTCCGGTAAAAGAAATTAACCTGTAATCAACCCAAGCTTACTTAAACTTACCTTACTAAAAATGACCTAACCGATGTGAACCTAACCTTATTATGTAGCGACGTTTCGTTTAAAATGAGTTTTCAAAAGATACGGTTATTGAGATATTTAAATATTTATTACTGATGGATGAAAATATAAAATATCAGCATACAACCTCTGGAATAATGATCCGGTACTTGACCTGCAAGATTTTTCATACTCTCACCGAAAAATACTTCTTGTTACTCTACCACCGTCACTTCCCCATCCGATCCCAATTCACCTGATTCTTTTAAAATGAATATTCTTAAAGTAAATACAGTACCGTGTGTATCGCCATTTCACTCTCCATTTTTTCTACTCACTACACACACACGTTAGTTTTGAAGGTTGCATTTAAGACCTCTTGTGAAGTAGCCAAGTCCAAATGTTCCCTGCAGAGAATAAAGACACACCGAGTAGGTGAGGTGTTCTAGAATTTTCTTCATTATCTTTCCACCGTCGCTGAGCCTGATGCAGCTTACTTCATCAGCTGCTGCCTGCAGTGGATGCCGGCGAGAAGTAAGCGGCATCAGGCTTACAAACGGTAGGCTAAGATATATTCGGTCATGTGTCGTGAATATCCCTCTGCTCGGCCTGTTAGACTTTGGGAGATATTAAATGCAATCTTTAAGATTGAGAGAGTGCGATTAAATATAGTCCCCCTATCATGATTTCACTGCAACACTTAATTCAATGTCAACCCAAAAATGGCGGCGATTTTACGGGTTAATATCAAAGTCCAACCTTCTGTTATACAAACCAGTGTGTTATACGCAACGGCAATTTGTAAGGATCTAAATAGCATTTGTGCGAGCTGTATTTTTAGGTCAGTTCTATTCGCACGCCTATGTCAATACAAGGGAGACTTGAACGCACGAAAACCAACTGAAAGCATTTTGAATGGGAGGTGACTTGAACGCACGGAAACCAACCTAATGCATTTTAAATGGGGCAGCGTGTGAATAGTCACTTCGTTTTTAGAACGGCTGAAAATACGTAACATGTGATTACTGCTCTCTTTCTTGGACTGTTTCCGCGATGGACTCAGTTTCTTCCTCCGGCGCTTCGCTGTTTTGGAACTGAGAGCAAAGCCTGGCGATTGAGGCCACTGCTTTGAACAGCCGACCAGCTCGTTGCTTTCGCCGTTTCGTTTTCCACTAGAACAAACAAACATCTGTCAAGAATTGTTAAGTGAACGTGTTTAGATCCTATCGCGCTGAGGTATCAAGTGTTGAACGTTACCAGCTATTCTTGTAATGTGCGAGGACCTACCTCTTCGTCTCTTGAAGGCAACCCTGCGAGATATCGTTGCAGCTCTTCTTTGCTTGGATCTGCTATTGCCATAACAGACAGGCATCCGTCCACAGTTCCCAGTAATACGCAGTTCCCGTCCTCCGTGGACTCTATGGCACTCAACTCGGCCGATACCCGGTAATCCGCTAACAGCGTTGCGTCGCTTGTTCTGAAAAAACCGGTAGTTAGCATATCATGCCTCTGCTAGACGGAGACGTTAACACCCGCAAGCTTCAGGAACCTTGTTATGGAGAGGCTTATGAAATGCTCTCTAATTATGAGCATTGGTCTGAAGTTAGATATGTTTCGGGCGAATGATTCTTAGGCGCGAGTCTTGTTTCAAGCTGTAGTGCCAATGTATAATGAAACACTGATACATTATTTGAGAGATTTTCCAACTCTTGCGTTTCTTGTTTCGTCGCTCAGCCGAGTGGAGCGAGTCGCAAGACAACTTACTTGACCTGACCTTTGTCAAAGACCTAGGTACAATTAACCTACCGGACGCCAAGCATGCAGTCGCTTTTTTCTCGACAAGAGCTGGTACCGCCGAGAAGTAAGCAGTATCACGGGTACAAGGCAAAGCCCCTGAGAAGGTGAGGATATGCAACACGCGTGACAGAGGTGTCGTCCGGTTGCCTATCTTGTGCTTTGCAGGGGCCTCGATAAAATGCAGCGTGACCTAAAAAGTTGTGTGTAGACGTAGAGCCCTGTAACTTAGTAGAGAGGCGCTAATTAAACCCCCACCACTGGCACTTCCGCCATGTTGAGCACAGTTCGCCCGTAAGAAATACATTGTGCCGATCATGGCGGCCCCCATGACAGGGGACACCATTTGCGCCTCTCTACGAAGTTGTACAGTACGGCTCTATGTAGACGCACTGTTACTTGTATGAAAGTGTGGTAATGGAGATAAAGCGGAATTTTTTCGATACCAAATGGTTTTTAAGATAATAGAAAAAAAGTTTTATCTCCCTCATATTCACGTTTTTCCCGTAAACTGCACATTGCGTCGTAAAACAATTAAACAAAATAGTTTTGAACACAAAATTATTATTTACGGTTTGGCCTTGGAGAAGGACTGAGGTCCCCCTCTATGATTTAGCTTTGGAGAGGCATCTCGATATCTCGAACGTAAGTTTGTTGTTTGCTTACTTAAAGATCCGGATAGTTTTGCGGCCGCTGTGGTAGTACAGGACGTACTCGTTGGTTTTATTGAACAAGCATATAACTGAAAACACTCCTTCGGCAACTTTAGGTATAAAAGTTCGAGCTGTCGTTCCCTTTTTGAGCTCAATCAAATCCAGTCCACCCCTACAAACAGATAATACGAGGTTTAGAGTAGACCTAAACAAAAGAAGACTTAAATTATTTTAGACTTTACCTTGCAGGCGCGTACAGCCCGTATTTGCCGTCGTTAGTGCAGCATCCACCCCATCGAGGAACTGTTCTCACTAGACGTTTATTTCTGATGTCAAGAATATTTCCTTTGTCCGAATCAATAACCGCGAACAGATGGGCTTTCGTTGGCATTGGAACAAGCTGTAGTACTTCCTGATAAAAGGTAGCAGCATGTGTTAAAAAAAGTTGTTGAGAGAAGGAACACAAAGTTTGTGGAGCAGTATGGGAGGAAACATTTCTCCTCCCTCGCGCTTTTTTTTCCCCGTGGTTTGTCCTTTCAGTTTTTACTCACGCGGATTCCGTAGGCTCGAAGTGGAAGCTTCTGCACTTGTTGTCCTGTTTTGACGGAGTATACGCCTATTGCGTCCCGGCTGCCCTTGTCTGCTACCACAACGCAGACATTTTGTGCATCGCATGTGATGACTGCAGAACGCCATTGCGCCCCCGCGGATACCCGCACAGGAAAATCGAACGAAAACACGCGGGTACCGCCTGAGAACCGCCAAAATTTTGAGGTTATGTTACCATCAAATATAAACGCAACCTTTCGAAATTACAGTCTATTAGCATGAAAACTCAACATTTCTCGTTGTGGGTACTTACTCGGTACTGCTCTGACAATAGCACTGGCAGTCGCTCTATGCGAATCGGCATTCGACGTTGCCGTTGCACTGGTAGGTGTACCTCTCGAAAACGCTAGAACCCGCGTACCGTTTTCAAGCATGATGAGCTGTTGGCATCCTAGCTGCTCCTCTTTGTACAAAACTTGCTGTGTCAGTCTATTCCATATCAGTATATTACCTGACTCTGCCGATACTATATACCTGACATAGATATATTCATAGAAAGATGAGTCAAGAAAAGCCAAAATCGATGATATTTCCGCATGTGAACAGTCATGTTTTTAAACGACAATGGTCGACATGGTTTTTAGGTTAAGTTTTTAGCCTTATCAACAAAATTAACTCGATTTTCGGTCTACTTTTTAGTCATTATCGTTTGAAAACATGATTTCTCTTCTAGGGCATTTCTCCTCTTACCTGCCTTCCGGAGTAATCAAGGCATGTGTTACTATGGCGCCCAGTGGGCTATCAGCTAACCTTGCTACCAAATGACCTAATTCGATGTCCCATACTCCCACGCAGCCTCGGGTGACAGTCACTGCCACACCAGCCTCTTGACTTACGCTGACAAACATAAACCATCAGTTAATCCCTGAAGAAGCACAATTTTTAGCTCAAAGTTTTGCCCTTTACCTTATTGAATCAATTTGAAGCTCATGCCTATCAATAACGTGTACTTGTTCGAAAATATTATTTATATTCCATACTTTTACTGTCCTGTCAATTGACGACGTCACCACCTGGAACAGAAAACAGTGATTATTTTTCGAGTGTGCCATTAGTACCGTCAATAGCAAGTAGATGGCGGGAAGAGTTGTCTGTATTTCTGTTATAACCGTAAACAATACACGGGGACCTAGAGAGCCTCAAAGGGAGAGAAAAGACTACTTGTTCCCGCGCTGTGCGCTGATTGGTGGGATGCAGGGATGACGTGGCGGTTGTCGCCTCTCTTCCTGTGAGGCTCTCTACGGGAACCTTAAATAACTTACCGAATTCCAGGAACCGATTAGCAAAGGTTCAAGTTGAATTATCCGTCCAAAATGAGCATCTAGGACCTTAACTATTTTCGCGTCTTTCATCGTCCAAACATACAAGTTTTTCCTGAAAAAAATAAATAAATGAAAAGGCAACATGGAGAACAAGTACCAGTAGGCTTGTGAGCTAATTTGTTGTGACAAGGAGGAGCGCGTATCAAAAGAAGGGTACCCTCTACCGGTGCTGCAACTTGTCGTAGCTGTTCTCACTGCTATACAAACCTCACACCAGCGACGGCAAAATCTCTCTTCGCTGATAACATAATCGAATTCGATAGCAGCATTCGAGTAGAGATATTTCTTATTCCATGGGGAAGGCTCAGTTCGATCGCGTTGTCGGGCGGGAGTTCGAAGCAGTCAGTCGGCCCGTCCAGAGGCGTAACTGCGACGCCGTCCTCCTTCACGTTCCACACGACGAAACCGTTGCAAGTTGTGGCCAGAAGAGCTCCGTGAATCGGCGACAACCGCAATTGCAGAAGATATTCCGTTGCTGCGCTTGCTGAAAGAATCAAAGGCGAAATTTGGAGCATTCAAAATGGCTACAAATGAGGCATTGAGAGTAGCTAGCTCCTGATTCAAGAATTGCGCAAGCTAACTTTGTACTCAAGGGAAAAAAAGGAGGAGGAAGAAGGCAATGAAGAAGCTTCAGGACGGTCTCATAAAAACATTTCTATCGGGTAAATAGACGTCTTATAACAAATCCTGTTAGCCGTGTAATCATCGGGATTTGTCAGATCAGCTGTTTGGCAACTGCTGTCCTACTTACGTGCTTCAGGCAAATCTCTCTGGCGAATCCAGCCGCCCTCTTCGGGTATCAGGCGATACAGCGAGACGTTGTGAGTTTCGTTGTCAGGGCAGCAATAGAGAGTTTTCCCATCCTCGGTGACCGCTAGTGCCCTGCAAGAACGGCGGAGTTGAGCAAGAAGAATAAGAGATGAATCGTTGATTAGTAATACTTACCCATGGAAAAATAAAGGTGCCACTTCGCCTGCAGGTTCAGGGAGGACGGTCCGCATTTTCAGATTCGGTTCGTCGAGACTGCCACTCCAGAATATGAGACGGTAGTCGTCCAAGGAAGCCGCATCCATTCGCAGTAGCGGCCATTGCTTTGGGTCCTCCGGACTAAAAAAACAAAAAGAAAGAGCGATCAAGAAAGAGAGAAAAAAAAAATAATAATACAAGGCTTTCAATTTCTAAAGGCGAGTCAAAACTGTTTGAGGATTTTAGTTTCGATCTTGAGCTAGTTACTTGAGATGATCAAAGACTACCATTTTCTTCTATCTTGTTTTTTTATTATTTTTTATCAATAATTTTTTTTAAATATTTTTTATTATTTTTTGTTTTTTTAATTATTTCTATTTTTTTTTAATTATTATTTTTATTTTTTTTAATTATCACTTTTTGATTATTTAAAAATATTTATTATGTTTAACCTTTTGATCGTCTCTTGGTGTTGGCCGCGCATATCGAACCGGCACCAAGACGCCCCGCCGCAGACAAACAGATGCGAATTCAGGAGAGTCAAACTACAAACCGCTTCGCCTTCTTCTAAAGGATTATCTATTGGATATAATTCACTGGTCAACATGTTGAGAAGAATAGTCTGCAAAACAGAAGCGCTTACTTTAATCGACCCTTCATTTTGTATCAAATACCCGACAGATATGTCCGTTTTGGTCGAACCTGGTTGTTATTGGTGAAGGCGGCCGCATAGCGGTTGTCGGGGCTGAGCTCCAATTGTTGCATGAGTCCTTCGAGACCCGGATTGACGTCACGTGTCATATCACTTGTGGATAGATCCCATGTTATGAATTTGTTGGACACAGAGACGACGTAGCGTAAGTCGCTGGTCAGTTTGAAGCCGAAAACGGCGAAGTGATGGCCTTCCAACGAGTACTGCGCAAAAGGCGTTTCAAAGAGTATACACAAAAGCAGAGCAACTAACTGTTCACTAAATGAAATGTTGAATTTGCCGTGTTCCACTTTTCGAAGCAAAGCCGAACGGAGCACAAGGAACCTAACCTAACGGTCGCTAAGCTTGATGCAGCTTCTCGGCGATTAACGGCATCGAGCTTGGCGACTCCCGGGCGGAGTGGTATCGAAGCGACAACGTAACTCACGCAGTTGTTTGTGATTAATGCTCATAAAATGAAAGTTTGATCCGGAGTAGATCATTCATGTGGGAAATAGGGCCTTTAAAATTGAGGGAACAGAAAAACTTCCAACGAAAGAGATTGGAGGGTACTTACTTTGAGTGGGCCTCCAGGGGTATGTAAGCAATGGTACAGCGGAAGAAATGCGCAATGTGTTGGGCCTTTCTCGTCGCATTGCTTGAGCAGCATTTTGACGTTCGGATTCGTTCCGATTTCCGGCAAAAGGCGGCCGACCAGTTGAGGCGCGAGCATGCTCGGGTAAACGCTCAGGATTGCGCCGCCGAGGCGCAATGCGTCCGCTATGAGAAGTAGTTCTCTGTGCGCATAGAATTCGGCCAGAAAATAACGCCATGTTCAGTAGGAGACAGCGGGAAGAAAGTATGCATGCGTAAAGATGTACTAGAAAAAGGAGCCCAGATTCAGTCAAATAAGGATGTTTCGATTGCGTTATTTTGCAGCACGAATGATCGTCGTGCCTTGAAAAATCTCCCATTTGAAAAGTGGGGGTAAATATCCCCGAACGAGTCCGTTTGGTACCTTTGAAATGACAAGATTCACGTTAAAGTCCCCGTATCTAATCGTGCGAGTTACAACCATAAGAGAGTTGGGTAAGGCAGAAACCTCTTGCTTTCAAATCTGCCGTAAAAAGTTGTGCAAAATCTGTTAGATGTTTGCATCAATGTCATTGAAATTAAACGTCTCCCGCAAGGAAGTTCACATCTCTGACTGAAACTAAGCGCTTATCAAGAAATGACAAAGTACTGAACTACTCTGAAAGAGGCAAAATGATATTAGACGAAAAAAAAAATGTCTTGAACAAACTTCAAATATCGGATCACGCAAGACGACAACGCCAGAGAAATGTTCTTTGAAGAACGCCGTCGGAAGGAAGCAAAATCGTGGTAAAAAAAGCTTAAAGCTTAAGCTTTGAAAAGCTTATTTTCAGCACATGAGTTAACGTCGCCATCTTGTGTTGAGAGGTCATACAAAAAGTTGCTTTATAAGTGACAGAAATCGTAACCATGCGTACGTTGATGATCTGAAAATGGCTGCCGTAAGATACCCACGCACTAACTACACAGAAAAGGAGAAGTCGCCTCAAATATGCACAGCTTAATTTGAGTTGTAATTCGACATATCTACTTACATATAGCGTGAATTGTTTAACTGCCTTCACCTTAAGCTTACATTGTTAGCTGATAAGCGGTTGTTTAGCTCGTCTGATCAGCTAAACGAGATAATGAGTTTTTAGTACTGCAATCATTACATCATCGATACCATTGTTATTGTACTCGTATTTTTTCAGTAATGAAAGTAAATGTGGCATATAATTTCAAGCTTGCAACATTTTTCACAAACGATAGAAAAAAAAATTCCTGTGCGTGATTTTTTTTCTTTTCTTTTTTTCAAAAAAAGAAAACTCTGTTTCAAATGTGCGATGTAGAAAGTGCTTAAGTTGATATAAAACGTTTTGGTTACCGAGACATGCTCAACAAGAATTACGTTTTACCGTACGATTAAAATCAGTTAAGTGATCTAAGATTTCATATAAGATTGATAGATTCAGAAGTGTTGTATCAAAGTGCACAGAAAGATGATCCAGAAACAATCTTACTTCTCCGTGATTTGTGGTTACAATGAGAAAAAAAATCAACAATTTGTTGCTCAGAAGATTTTTGAATTGATCATATCTTTTTTTTTAAGCGCCTTCTTAGTAAGATTGCATCTGGATTAGAAGACCGTAAGGAAAACCTTGGAATAGTGTAAACAAGAACAAGTTGATGTCCGCCAAGACTCTCAATAATACTGCCTGCTTGGAAAAAAGGTGTTTCAAAAGTCACAAGCATATCAAGCTAGAAGAAGAAGAGAAAAATAACTGAATGATTTTTTTACCGCCTTTGGAACTTACCGCTGCTGCTTTTTCACGGATTCCCTTTAAAGAAAGATATTTGTTAGGCTTTCTATTTAAGATAGGACCTTAAGATTTAGCTGTAAGAAATTTTGATTGCACCACAAAGTTCTTCCGCTCAAGCAACTATGGTGAATACTGGGCGTACCCATCTTATAAAAAGTGCACTCTTTCGTCACTATTCTTGCGTATTATCTGTATGTCAGACTAAGGGGCCGTACACAAACCACGTGGCCCTTCGGGGGGGGGGGTCAGTCAAAACACCATGTCAAACCGCGAGGGGGGGGGGCTAGCCGACAACCACGTGACATTTCCCCCCCCCCATTTTTGCATTTTTATTCCTTACCAAACAAGGGAATTGTCATTAACTGCGCGCGTTAAACCAAGCGACTACCACACTGTGGGAGGAGGAAGAAGAAAAGGATTCGATTTTTTAAGCAGATAGTTATTTTTCCTAAGGTTTTATAGCAATCTTAACTTAACTAGTCGATTGAAGCATGAGAGTAGTGTGGTGTTACTCTCATGATTAAGACTGGTTATTCAAAGAGGAATAATTATATAATAA
>Ga0058701_10003349_pt1 | contig 12656 bp, 6 predicted proteins | sample AgamicOrMae_FD_97039 | JGI IMG/M metagenome (GOLD analysis project Ga0058701, IMG submission 97039) | Agave microbial communities from Guanajuato, Mexico - Or.Ma.e | ecosystem: Host-associated > Plants > Phyllosphere > Phylloplane/Leaf | place: Guanajuato, Mexico | collected 2012-06-04
AAACTCATTTATGACACTGGAAGCCTTCTATATAATAAGCCTTTCAAGTCACTTCCTAAAGGGCTAGGAACGCAAACTTCCGGCAAGGCCCAAAAGCGGTCAATTGACCGCTTACCGTTATTTCAGGTTTAGTGCAATTCCTATACACATAGTTGCCACTAATGACGATTTCTCAATGTAACGAGTCTTGCTCAATCTATGTAAGCTAAACACAAGTCATGCAAATTCAAATAACATTAACAAAAAGGTTTTATTAACGATAACGGTCAATTGACCGCTCGCGGACCTTGAAGGTAGACCCGAGTATTACGCCTAAACAATTCGGAATTTTTAAAAAATATTTCACGGGGTGGTTTACGATGCTAAAATATTAAAAGTTGGGAAAAATCAGATTCGCACGAAAATTATTTTTCGACTAGGGATAGCGTGAAAATCGAAAACGGTCAATTGACCGCTATCGGACCTTCTAGTGTTAAATTGTGCCAGAACTAATCACCCTACTATTTTTTGGCATATATTAAATCTTACCATTTAAGATTAATAATCGAGGTACCTAAGCATTTATCGTCTAGTTCGAGAGGACATTTTCTAAAGCATCTTGTTCGAGAAGACGTTTTCTTAACTATCCACTTCGAGGACCATTAAAAAGTGCTTTCTCGGTAATCTGTAATACTTCACAATACCTTAATCTACAAAGTATGCTGACCAAAATATGGCCATACCGGTAAAAGAAATGTCTAAAGATGACGGAAAACGCAGTTTTGAATGGTCCTCGAACTGGATGTTTAAGAAAACGTTCTTCTCGAAGTGGACTAACTTTTCTTTCAGATAGCCCAATTTCTTGTCGAAAAGGAATTTCTCTATGTACCGTAGAATGCACCGGTATCATCGTTGTTAGTACTGTAGTTAAAATAAACCCTCAATAATTATTGATTCTTTAAAAAAATATGTCTTGCTCTCGACAGGAGAGTGTGTTTATAGTATATCGCTATTAATTTCTACACACTTTTGCAGAACACAATCAATATCTTGGAATATCCATACCCCAAACAGGAATGCAACTATATGCCTATATTAAACAAAAAGATAAAATCTTGGTTGCTGAAAGAAGATTACTCTTTGGTTTGCAAAAAATGAACTTTTGATTATCTGCCCCAAAAAATTAAAATATTGAATTTATGGAACGTGAAAGTATTTTTAAACGGAAATTGGTGTCCCTAACGATCGTTAAGAAGATATTTGAACTAACGCTGGTCATTAACTCTGCCGCTTACTTTAAGTGGTTCTTAATGCATGCAAACACAAACGTCTTAAGCACAGCGGAAACGCAAACGCATTCGCTGCCCAGCAAAGTGAGGGATGCGCCGTTGAGCGCCATCTCGTGGAAACCCTCTGAAATCCTGAGCCGAATAACCTCCCAGTTGAGTCACCCCCCACTAGATGGCGCCAACGCCCTCTAAAGTCACCCTGACTCCGCCACCAACTTCTCCTGTGCCGCGCGAGTTTGCCCTTTAAAGCTTCCTTTTTATCACGTAACTTTGCTCTGATACCAAGCTACGAATCTTATATTTTATTTATTTCATGAACGACAATCTGTTAAAAAAAGGAGAGGCGTTTCTTGGGGGAATAATGTTGAAAGAGCTTGAGCATATACATATCACTACAACTTCTTTAGACTTGTTCTAAATAGAAACTCCCAGTATGATGCGTATGTAAGCAAATAAGCCAAGAGTTAAGGAGATTTGATCCAAGAGGATATCGCTCCCCCAACCCCCACCAAAAAAGAATAGTACCTCAAGTTACCAAAATGATTGGGACAGAAAATGGGATCATGAAAAAAAAATGGAGGGAGATTGGAAAAGAAAGTTTGGGTTAGCCGATCAAATTCAGTGTTTTGAAATAGCATGACGTGTTAACTTTTACAATGAAAAGTACAACGCAAAACAGCATTCGTTCATTTTTATACTTTGTCCATTTCTGTTTTTTTTCCTCTTTTTTTCTTTTTTTTATCACCGGGTTATCCATTAAAATAATCAACCCAGATCACTTGGATCAATTCTCCCTTGAAGAGTACAACGAAACTTTTCTAGATTAAGTTTTAGAGTTGCAATGGCTGAATTTGCATGAAAAGTCCCAGCAACTCGAAAATTCCCTGATTTGTGTAAATCTATCTGCGTGAAATGAAGAATACGGCGGTGTTGCTTGAAGAAAGCTATTCATCATTTTGAATCTCCCGAAGCGAAAAATAATTTTCCACCGAAGTGGACTGCGGCTGACGAGTGCTATAATAATTTCTCCTTAATTTAAATAGGCATTCTTTCGAGCAAAAGACATTTGCATTGCGAAACTTTCCCTGGTTCAGACTGATTCAGTGGCATTTAGCGGCGCTTTTTCTTACGCAGTGGACCATGTAACAGGCGAGGTGTGCAGGCGAGATTCGCATAACTACTTGGCAAAGATGATTAAGATTGTCGTGGAAAGAGATAGATGAGGTCTGGCAAAAACACCCTAGTACCCTAGTAAGACGTCGTCTGGGGGAAAAAAAAGGAACAAAATGGACTAAGAATGCAAGAAGCAACATTTACCAATCCTATTCGTTTTGTAAATATCGCCCTTTTTTCCTAGGTTTCCATTTTAAGAAAAATATTATGGTGAGATAAAACAATCTCCACCACATAAGTTAAATAAACACGTCTTGAGAATTGAATAAACATTGTCATCAGCAGAGCAGGGTCAGGGGAAAACATTGAACAAAAAGATTGAAAAGGACATGGAAAAGGATATAGAATAGTGTATTATCAAGTGCAGGAAGGAGAGATGATTAGTCGGCCTAGTTTGAGAAAAGAGGTCATCCGGAATAAACGACTCCGAGTCAAAATCCAACCAATCGCTATCAAGGGCAGTCGAGGTGTCTTCCGACAATAGCGAAAATGACGATTTCTCTAAAAGCGCGACGGTTTAAGGAAAAGCCATTTTGCGAACTCTGATAACATCCTACTTTTTTGCTGGGTATGAGGACAATTGTCGAGAGACGAGGTAAGGCGACCGAAATTTGTACCTCGCCTCTTCCCAATCTGGCCGCACCATCTTTTATTCAATAACAGCGCTACGACGTCATCAAGATAATATTGCAATCCTGCGAGGCCTGGACGGTCTCCTGGCCCGCGCTCCGCCCCACCCCGCCATCTAAGCCTCTTTCCAACCTCACACTTCCAGCCAATTATCAAGGTGAGTCGCTCTTCTAGATTTCGCCACTTCATTAATGATAACTTATGAATAACGACCTCCATTTTCTTGCGCAAATATTCCTAAGCGAAAAACTGCCAATGGCTCCAAACAGCGCCTCTGCTGACAATGAGAGATCTAGTTACATTACTCCTTTACTGACTTTTTTTTTATGGAAACTACCTGAGCTTTGAAATGGTGTACCAAGAAAATACACGAAATAAAAACTAAGGTCGTTATGTCTTGGATCACGCGCCGGCAGTATCTACATTTCCCATCTAATTATAAATGGTTAAATAGTGTCGGATATTGATATGAACGTGACATCGTAGAACCTGGAATTATAAGGCCTCATGTCGGGTTTGAACATCGCTTTGGTATCTCTTTGCAGGGATGCGAAAGGTAGAAAACCGAAAGTAGAAATGTAGTAAGTTAGATATAGAAAGAGAATCCGCGATTGGAATAGTGAATTCATATGGAAACACGTTTATTATCTATTGAGTAATTAAGTAATTCTTTGTTGTTAAAAGACTATTTTAAGGATTCCAAATGCCATCGGATGTCGAGTGCCTTGGAGCAGCGAAAGAAGCCCTGAGTCTCGTCACATCGACGAGGCGTACTCTTTTTACTTTATATTCTACACGAATCATAATAATGGAACAATTTACACTTCAAAGGAATAATTCGAAAGTCTCTACGAGGTGAAAACTACGTACCTTCAATAATAATCTTGGGGCACGGATAGCATTTTTGAGCGCATTTGAGGGAACTCACTGGATTTAATGTTAAACAAATGGATTCGTTTTTGGTCAGGACAGGTTGATGGAACCCTTTCGGATGCTCTGCCACGCACCAAGACAATCTAACCTCCAGGTTGGAATGGTATTTTGTAGGACGAATCAGGGCACGCACTTGCTCGGAATTTAATCTAATCGAAATTAGTCTGTTGGTGACACTAGATCAGTCACACTGACTGGCCAGGGGATCGACATGACCAAGACTACAATCATCATGTCAACCTCCTTGAAGGGCTGGTGGGTAAGTGGCCCATGACGAAAAACTGCTGAATTCTGGTCGCTTTGGGGGACGCGAAAATCGCTAACAGAACTGTTTTTCATAGCTCGGAGAAAAATACTGAATACGAAATCCATGGATGTGATAGATGGTTGCTATAGTCTCATTTTTCTCGAAAGTATTGCGTTCAAAATAAAGGTATCGGTACGTGTTACTCTTGACGAAGAGAGAATTCTCGCTATTCCTGCAAATATATCTTTTAGGAGAGAAAATTGGAAACGCTTTCGCCTTGTTAACGTTTTTTTACTAATTCTGCCGAAAAAAATATAAATAAATGATATCGCGCCCATTTTCAGTTAGTTGGTAGAAGTATAGCACATATTTGGGTTGGTATTTTCGGATGAGCTTTAGAAGAGCATACTCTTAAAAAAAATATTTTATAAAAAAATCCCACCGGGTTCTTCCGTAAGATGGCTATGGGTAGGTGTGTTTTGTTAGTTGTTGACGGAATTTGAGACTACACCGATTGGCGACCGATTGGTTTTCGTCTCTTAAACAAAATCTTGTAGCGGGCAACGAAAAATATAAATTACCCTCATCAATGTTAGGGGAACGATGGGAATATTTTGTTTCGGCACCTGTCACTAAGCACATTCTGCTTTCACCCAAAGCAGATCGCCGAAAAGTTGCACAGAGTTTTAAACTGATTCTAAATGGCTATAGCCACGACATAAATTGACCATCAATTATGGGTTCCCGCAGTTAAAACGAGTTTCATGTATCGCAAAGAGAGAATGCCTTTTGATTGCTTGTATGTACCGATACTGATGATAAGTGCTGCTAATCACCCTTTTGAGTAGTTCAATTGGGACGTTTGCAATTCAAAACGGGTTGTAAAGGGACTATTTGCGTTAACTAGAGGGTAGGACGAACGAGCCATTTGACACATGTCATATTAATGTTACGTACGAACACCGTTCTCATCTTCAAAAACCTACTACGCCTGGCTAAATATTTAGATAGTCTCAGAATGTAGGAGATTAACTTTTAAAAGCTTCGACTGAATAAAACTTTTGTTTGTTATCCCACTACCGCCCAGCGATGCCGTTAGTAGATAGACAAAAATATTTTACAGTATCTTTTCAGTTCAGTATTATCACAATTTGAAAAAAAAATCACCCCATCTGGAAACCTGAAATTTAATTATTTGGGCATTTTACAAAGCTTTATATTGCGTATTTCAATGGGGAAAAAAATCCTTCCGATTTCTCTTAAGCAAAATTTTACCCTAAAAATACTTTGGGGTGTTATGGGTCAATGATCGCAGAAATAGATTTTACGTTACATTGCTAACAGGTTTTTTCGTTGTTCTCCATAACGTTTAATAAGCCTAAAAAGATCAAAAGAGAAAGGAAATACCTTCGCTGAAATTTACACTGAAGCAACGTTACCAAATCTCCTCATCCAGCCAGCTTTTAATCGAAATCGACTCACCCGCGAAAGAATGGGAGGGTGATGTTAAAAGAAGGAAAGAGAGCAGTGAAGGCAACTTTTGAGGTCGAACATGTCGGGTGGAGTAGAACAATTGACAGTTGGAGTTGTGGAGCCACGGCGGGTGGATAGGAGGCAGTCAGTTCTCTCGCATGAGCGACACTAAAGAATAGCTGGAAGTTGCGGAAGCCTTGTCTCTCTTCTGGCAGAGCACCAAAGTCATACAACAGAATTCTTCGCGTCTAACTTCTTCAAATGCAGCGAAATTGCAGGTAATAAATTGAGTCGCTCTCCGAGCTGGATTTATGAATGCTGAGCAAGGAAATGAGACTGTTTTATGGAAAAGTCACTTACACAGTGAGTGTTCAGAAGTGAGGCACTGCCTGCCGCGCTGTAGCGTAGTCTACATTGCTGAAAGTACCTCAAGATTCTTGCAACCCGCTCCCGAGTTTTGAAACAAAGGGCCGTATGAGCTTTTCAGTAGAGAACATGTAAGACAGTTTGGAGAGATTTTGAGCAGTAGCTGTTCAGACAGGTACTTCATTCGAGATAGTTTGACTTGCGCTCAGGACGATAGTTTACCAGTTTTCCTTTCAAAAGAAAATCTCTCAGACATTGAAATTAGACATTAAAATTGGGGTTAGCTTAGGTTAGGATGTTTTTACGGAAGAACTTCCTGCAACTGGTCGCATTGGAGTTTTCCACCCGATTCAAGGTTAGTCTCATTTCATTCAGTAAAGTCAAACACGAACCATCAAAGATCCTGTCCATTTTTTTAGAACATCCGCCCGCCTAATTTCATGAAAGTCCTGCTACTCTCCATTCAAAGACTAACTCTGTTACCTTAATCAACCTAGCATAAGCTACTCTGTTAGCGAAGTTTGACCTAAGCAAGCCTGACCAACCCTAAGCAAACCTCCCGGAAGGTAACAAAATCTTGCGAAGAATGGCCTAAGCTGACCTAGTGTTAGCGACGTTTTTAGAACGTGAACAAACGGGAGGATCGCGCTTGAGAGAGTCAGAAGAAACTTTGATCTGCTTTGCAAGTTTACAACACAAGATTTTCGTATCTTCTGAGCGTGAAAATGAAAACGGAAGTTACAGTTAATGAAGGTTAGATTGATTGGAAGTCACTTTAGGTATGTTTACGCATGCCCAATTTCCTCCAAGGAATGCTCTCTTCCTTCTAGGCTTGATCTAATCCATTCCAGATCTTCCTATACCATTTCACGCCTGCTTCATTCCATTCCAGGTCTCTTCCATTCCATTCCAGGTTTGCCTTTTTCCATTTCAGGCCTGTTACATTCCATTCTAGATTTGCCTTATTCCATTCAATTTCTTCTCTATTCAAGACATGTCAAGTGCTAGGTTTGCAAATGTCGTGTGGTGGTGACAGTCGGGTGATCCCTTGAATACCAATGAATAAAAAGAAGGGCACCAAATAAAATGACCAGCAAGGCCACCAGCTCACGAGAGGGAGGATGGGATAGTGGCGGCGTGACCACGCCGACATAACGCATGGCAACGTTGTCAGCGATCAATCATACGGAGTCTTATCTCGAAATGCCTCCAGGGCTTTGCAGAGAGGTGAGGATTCTTTCCAGTCTTACTGGGAATCGAACAATTTCTGAGCTGCGCACGGAAAATGGACGCCTTCAGATCTCATTTTGTTGCGAAACCAATTTCAAACCAAACACGCTACTCGGTACCAATCACCACGAAAAAAATCCTTTCGTCAAAACATTTAAGAGCAAACGCGAGGAGACAAGATCAAGGTGGTGTACCCCGATATCGTTAAATCTGTCAACGTAAGGCATAACCACGAGGAGGAGGGAAAGGCGTCGAGGTTGGGGCCAAAATAAAATATTATGCGGCACAGGAAATAATGAAGGGGTTGGAGAAGAAATATGTTGCAGGAATGAAACACTAACACCAGGTATTCTTATCATGATAATAGGCTCCTCTGAGAGATTCTTTTCGCCACAGGGACGCTGACTATTTGCAAGATGAATATCCAAGTTGTACCAGGCCGGCTCCGGCCGCGTGCGGGTGGAAGGAGTTGCCCTAAAATACTTCCTCTCTAAAAAGAACGCCTACAAGTGGATTATAATGAATAAACTGCCCTTTTCCCAGTCGTTACAATGAAATCCGACAGATTTGTGCCATGAAAAAACTAGAAAAACATTGTTTAAGAGTTATCAACAAAGGAAAATTTTATCTTTTTTAATTTTTTTCTTGCCATATAGTGACTCGGAAATGATTAACTTCTTCCTTGAAATGTGTAGTGTGTTGAAATAAAATTTTTACCTAAAATGACTTCCAATCAATCTAACCTTCATTAACTGTAACTTCCGTTATCATTTTCACGCTCAGACGATACGAAAATCTTGTGTTGTAAACTTGCAAAGCAGATCAAACTTTCGTCTGACTCTCTCAAGCGCAATCCTCCCGTTTGTTCACGTTCTAAAAACGTCGCTAACACTAGTTCAACTTTGGCCATTCTTCGCAAGATTTGGTTACCTTCCGGGAGGTTTAGTTAGGGTTGGTCAGGCTTGCGTAGGTCAAACTTCGCTAACAGAGTAGCTTGTGCTAGGGCAATTAAGGTAACACAGTTAATCTCAGCTTATATTTATTCGGCTTAATGTTGTCCTATAGAGCAAAATCGAATTATTTCATAACACTTCTAGGAACGCACGTTTGAAGCAGGAACTATAATTCCTATAACAGGAGATTCAACAAAGAAAGATGTGTCAGAGCCATAACATATGTCTGGTTTTGTAAAGTGCGTAAAAGTAAGTTTAAGAGGGCCATGAGCAAGCAAAGTAAGATAGTCGAGACGCAGCGGGCTGTAAGGATAATTAAAGCGAGCATCCACCATGAATATTCTTGCCACTACCACTTTGCATGCAGATTTTTCTCCCTTTTTATTTCGTTGCGAAGCTATTTCGTCTTTCAAATGGTTTCATCGTCCTGAAAAAAACTTTCATGTTACAAGAAAAAAATCACGATTTATTTCCATGTCGCCCACCGCTTCGCTCTTATTTACAAACACAAACTTTTGCGCGATTTTCTGAGAAAGACGGGGCTTTCTGCGCCTGAATAATACCCTTTTGTCCACAAAAACTTTGCGGATTTTCCCGCAGATTCAGTTTAAACGCACTCTGATCTACAAAGTGATACCTCACAAAATGGCAAATTTATTACAAACATATTCAGCCGTTTCGACAAAACTAATGTAAACAGGAAAGTTCAGTACTGGAATTGACAAAGCTAGCTAGCTATTGAAACTGGGAAACTTCATGCAGTCATTATGATAATTCCGGCCTGGCACTTTGATACACCATTTAAGACACTTACTTGTTAGCATGAATCCGTGAATTTAAACTCCCAGAAGAAAAGCCTACCTTGCGTAGGAGCCCGAAAATTGAAAAACTGGTAGTCATTAGGGCATTGAAAAAAGAAAAAAAAAACAAAAAATAAACAACTTTTAAGCTCAAAAAATACTTTTAAAAAAATCCTGGGTTGAGTGAATTTGAGAGGGAATTTCAATGGAGCATCTCTCTGTTTGTGAGAAGGGAGTAGAACGGGGAGCGAATGTTCTTCAAAACTAGAAGTCCTGCAGAACTCCGCTTTTAAGACAAATGAAATATATGAAGTAAATATACAAACGGTGTATCTGCCGATCGATTTGATGTTTCCAATCCGTTGTTCCTTGCATTTTCCTTTATTCGCCTCTCTCCGATTGTGTTACATCCACTTAAAAGCTACGCCGTTAGACTCATTGTAACAGTTGAAAACGGTTGTAATTTGTGTAGTAGCATACAAAACTGTTTAATTTTCAAAACCCCATTCCTGTAGGACTTCTACTTTCGGAGATCATTCGCTCCCCGATTTCATCATTAAACAGAGAAATGGTCAATTGCCCTGAAAAGTTCGCCAGTAAAAGATACTATGCAAGCAAATGCACAAAATAAAATAAAAAATACATTACGATACATGTATTGGTCCCATTATGACGCCAATCTATGTCCTGTATACATTATTCAGCAATATCATATCTGAAAAAATTACAGTTAAGGGACCTCGACGAGCTTGAAGTGCTTTTAGTGAAGATTGTTTGATATTTATCACACAAAAGCCGACTTTTCTGGATTTGATAGGATCAGCTTCCAGAATAAGATTCACGAATCCGACGACGTACGAATGTAGCAAAAGCAGTGGCGCTTCTCAGTCCGGTTCGTTGGTTAAAGTCGCCACAAAGGACTGGACTGCACACTCAGCAAGGAGAGGGCGTCACCAAGGGTTACTCACTCTACTCGCTCTTTCCAAATAATATGTCATAAAGAAGCACACAAGGCTCAGACTTCTTCCGCCAAAGAAATTGACTTCTAAGTACAGTAAGTTGTTCGAAAAATCCCCATTCACTTTGATTCAGGAATTGCTGAACTGTTCTTGAAAGGCTACTTTAAGTGGTTGCGTTTATTATTCCTCGCGTTAATGTACCTTCTATGGCTAGGCCAATCGAGTAGTTTTATTCCTCAATCCATAGCCCAATCTAACTGGGCGTAAGTTTACCTACTCATGTAACATGATTAAATTCAAACTAACGTATCATATCGTTTTAGCTTATATTACTTCCACTAACATGAGAAGAAAATGGCATCAGAATTTAAGACATTTGAGCGGATAGAGTTAGCCTAGCAAGATATGTGTTTCATCAGCGATTTTTTTTGTTTTTCAGCACTTAACTCATTAGTGTTGTGGGCAGACCAATTGTTGATCGACTGCACTTTGTTGATTCCCATTAAGAGGACCCACCCAACAAATATCAAGTCAAACCTTCAAATCGGTTCCTCTTTCCTGCATTATTAATACACAGACAAAGACTTCGTTGATTTTTCGATTAATACTCGTGAGGTTCGTGTCATTATTTTCGAGGACTGAGTTGGGCCAGCTTTTGCTTTGAGGGTAAGCTCACTTTAAAAGCATGCGGTAGTCAACTTCCTCCTGGATTCAATTTCCCTGCGCCTACGGCAACAACTCGGGATGTAAAAGCCAGCTAAGCCGATAGCGGGGCAGACACTCCGTTCTGGTGTTATCGACAGATGGATGCCCAGATAATTAATTATTACCTATTAGCAGTCTAGCGTTGCCGGCCAGTAGCACAACCAATAAGTATTTTGAAATGAACCATGCTTCTGTTTGACGGCGTCTGGAGCTCCTGACCACTCCAGCATAGGCAGGGGCAACACACACAAGTGATGCGGGTTGCCTATAGCATCTACATCAAATTCCTTTTTAGTTTGTTTCATAGGTTGCTAATAAATGAATACTGAACGCAAAAGCAAAAGTCTGCTATATTCAAACGCAGCGCCTAAATTTGTGAAATAAAACACTAATTAAGAAACTAATAAACAGCTAATTACAAATAATACAATAAGCAATTCTACAAACATAAAACGACTTAATTCAAAATGGAGGTCAGTGCAGTGAGCATTCTTTACTAGACATTGCTCCGACGTTGATGAGCTCCATTTCAGAAAAATAAAAACCTTTTTGAATGAAAGCCTCTTTAGGAAATGTGTACTCATTTGAGAAATGAGTAGTCTACTAAATTTGGAAGGACACACATGCCTACTACGACACAAAAAAAAACGGGAAGCTTTTACGAACCAGCGTTGATTTTTTGAACGCAATATTCGCGAAGGTCAGGAGAAAGTATAACCCCTGAGGAGAAAGTATTGCCTCCGCAAAGTGGCGGGGCCATCATTTCCCTTTCGCTGCCTTTCACCGCACTGCGACGACAAAGAGCATACCGCTGTAGCCGAAAAAGTAGGATTCATCTCAAAGGCCCAGACTTTCCCGCCATTTTAAAAATGCAAGTGCAAACCCTACCAGAGTGACTATTTCAACATTCTAACACCTTTCGTAAACGCCATCCAGATACTCGCTCAACACACCTTTCCTTTTAAATACCTTTTCCTAAATCAAGCCTAATAATTTCACTCGAATTTCTAAACATTGTATTTTAAAGATTTCATAGAACTGGACCTTTTATCGGCCATCGTCGTATAGCGTGGTTTACGACAAAGGTGATATATACCCTTTAAAACTAACAATCAGTGTGTTAAGTTTTCCTACAAAGCACAGAGAACTTTCAGCAGAGTACCAAATATGCTTGGAAGCACGAAAACGAAGAGAAAATCGGGGTTTGCTCGGTTGGATCACCTTCTCACCCCATTGAAGTATCACCCCTCAAGTGCAAGGGGAAGGAGATGGACGGGAAGGGCAAGGGCCCTCTTGACATCCCTCTTAGCGAGACACTGGTCACTGCAATCGTGGAAAGAAATCAAAGTGACTTTGATCCCCGCTTTTCTCGCCTTAACGCCGATGATTTCATTTAATTGCGGCTTTCACTTGTTTTTTTTTTGACAAATCTCCCTCCAGAACTCAGTTCTTAAATCGGCCATTTTAGGCCCGTAAAATTGAGCAAAATCAAGGTCTTCCAGTGAAACTGAATTGAAAAATACTTTATTTTTATACATATATTTGAGATGATGCTGCCTAACAAAAACACAGCTGTATCGTGGTACATTTAAAAAGAAGGCCTACTCCTAAGGATTCTCCTAAGGGCATCTTAAAGAACTGACCTTTTTGTACATTCAAGTTCTTTGGTTATAGAGAAAATGAAATCTCACAAGATTCATGATAAGACATTGCAGATGTGTACACTAATTGCACTGTACGTGGGACATTGGCACTCAAACTTACAGATAGACAATAAATGATCTTTCGACTAAAAAGCATACGGTGCGCTAAATATAAGAATACCTTTTTATATGGGTTAAGATTTTTTTTTTCAATATAAAAATTAAGTTTGTTCAGTCTAGATTAACAAGAATATTCGTTTTTCAAATAAAACTAAT
>Ga0058701_10003350_pt1 | contig 12656 bp, 9 predicted proteins | sample AgamicOrMae_FD_97039 | JGI IMG/M metagenome (GOLD analysis project Ga0058701, IMG submission 97039) | Agave microbial communities from Guanajuato, Mexico - Or.Ma.e | ecosystem: Host-associated > Plants > Phyllosphere > Phylloplane/Leaf | place: Guanajuato, Mexico | collected 2012-06-04
AACTTCGCAGTAGTAGGCAGACGGGAGCGGAGGAAGAGTACGCTTATTCGGCTACTTTCGGAAGCGGTCGGCTCTAATCGTTTAGCAGTGGGATGTGTGGCTCGCGAGCCAGTGACATCCCACTCAGCGGCGCTCGCGGCTCGTATCGGGCCAGTTGCCGACCCCTGAACTACATGCAAGACAGAATCAATAAAATGGCCATAGCTCGAAAACCTGGATAGAGTTCGCAAAATCCTCGAAAACTTTATATCAGAGGGGCTTAACTTACAACTGTCTTTGCCGACTCTATTTTTTGGGGTCTACCTAAAAATTACCTATTTAAAAAAAGTGTTAAATTTTTTACATATTAAAACGAAATTCGGCAGCAGGTTTAGTGTTTGGGTATCTTTCCATACCGCTGTCTTACAGGCGTGAAAATTTAAAGGAAATCGGGGGCCGACAGTTGTGGTACACGCCTTGTTAGTTGAAGAAAATGTTGAAGTGTTGATCACGGTTCGCGTTTTTTTTTGTTTTTTTTTTTGCAGTTGAGGGGTAATGAAAGCCCGATGGATTTTTGGATTTTTAGCCGATTATCAGCTGCCGTGGAAGCATGCAACACCGGATTTAAATCCTACAACTTCCAAGGCATCACGAAGGAATGCTATAGTCTCTGGATCAACGATCTATGTGACGTTTATTTGGTAAGTGTTACAGTTATGTTGGCGATGATTCGAATAAGTCATGTGCTATTCGCAGAACGAAGAAAAAATGTTATTCCTGGTTTGCAACCTTTATTAAAAACAAGGGAAGTCGTTATCGAATTTCGAATAGTCGAAAAGTTATCGAATTTGAAGAAAAAAAATGGCTTTGGGAAAAACCGACGTTGTTTTCGTACGAGGTAGTCTCTCTCTTTTTTTTTCTTGAAAGCATTTTAGAACACAACTTCAAACGCCGTGTTGAATTAAAAGCGTTATTTTGTGCAGTTTTTCCCCACAAAAGTCACGAATTTTAGCTGGTCCATTTTCTTTGTTTCCTGTCTCATTTGATTCCTTCCTCTGAAAATACATTCGCAACACGTAAATAATTGGGGACGGTCTTTTTCTTTTTCAACACGCTTTTTTCCTCTAGGTAAACGCTGAAAAAAGCTAAAAGTGAGCTGAAAATGAAGGAGTTGTATTGCGGGTTACAGTGTAACACCGGTAATTTTATTGGCGTTTACAGGAATACTTAAAGTTCGTTTTCGCGGAAGGCGATGAAGTGACTAAAGCAACTGCCCAACATACTCTGTACTTCGTCCTCCACTCCGGCCTTAGGTTACTTTCACCCTTCATGCCATTTATCACCGAAGAGTTGTACCAAAGGCTGCCAAGAGCCGTTTCAGATGCGCTGAGTATATGCATCGCCCCGTTCCCGGAAGTTGATCAGGTAAGTCAACTGGTTTTGATGTCCCGGCCGACTTGGCGCCGCGCCGAAGCTAATACTCTCTGTTTAGTACCCATGGAGGAATACAGGTCTAGAAGCGGAGGTTGATCTCGTGCTGAGGATTATCCAGCGTGTCCGCTCTACCCGCCAGGACTACTCTTTGACGAATAAGGACAAAACCACAGGTAAGTTTTGTTCTTATATTGACAGGAAGCCCTGAAAATTATTAATTTCTTGTGGCTGGAAACATTTGGGAATTTCGGTAGGAGAAATGACTGTATTAGTCCGACTTTAAGACACACACGGAATTTTCCTGGTGATTTCTAAAATAACTCCCTATGTATTGTGTATGATCACAAGGGTAAGTAAGGCGCACCAGGATTTCGAGGGCTTGTACAACAGTACAGGTATCAGGAAATGCATCTCATGCTCGGACTCTGCGGGATTTTTACTTTTTTAACAAGCAGATAATTTTACTCGGCTTCTTCTTGAGATAAACGCGAGATAGCGACACGGCAAACCAAAGCAAACCGATTACTTGTGCTAGGTTAGTTTTGGCTAGGAATTTTCCGAACCCAGGATAAGCCAAGCTGCAGTAGTTAAGCTAGGTCATTTCTTGGGCAATTTCAACGAATTGTGATTTTACCCCATGAAAAAAAATATTCTGGAAGACTTTTTCCCTTTGGACCGGGTAAAACCAGGGACTTGTATTTCGGTCAGTCCGCAGTGGTTTTTCAATCGGCCACGAAAGTAGTTTGGTTTGAGTCTTATGTGTGGACTGAGGGCCCTACGTCATGTTCACTTTTGGTGATTCGGAGTTGAAGGCAAAAGTCCTCCTCTCTGCCAGTTGCCCTTGGCTTTTTCGGTGGAAGGGGTTAGAAAGCCGCAGTGGGAGAGAGGCGTCCCTGATTCGTGGGATGCTTGGAAGCAGCAGCGCTGATTGTTGGAATGCAAGGGTGACGCGGCAGTTGACGCCTCTCTCGCTGAGAGGCTCTCTAAAATGTGTATGGGGATTTATGACATACAGTAGACTTGCCCGGCTTTGTTGTTGAGAGTATTTCCATAAAACAGCTTTTTAACTCACGCTTTGTTTTATTTGCAGCGTACGTGCAATGCCTAGACCAGAGCCTGGCAAACAGGCTTGAGCTATATTACCCAGCTATCACCAAGCTCGCCAATTGCGAGAAAGTTCTGTCTAGTGATAAACCGCCCGTTGGGTGTGCTATTCTCACCATTTCTGACAAGGTCGAAGCTCATGTTCTCCTCAAGGTAAGTCGAACCTGGTTTTCATCTCATGTAAGGTTATGAGAATAAAATTACCGTAGGTTACAACATTTCAGAATTTGGAAGACACTGTGTTGACAAACTATGTATTTTCATAACTAAGCACGAATATTTGTTTAGCTCTTTTCATCCCAGTAAGCATTTCTCGGCCCAGTGAAAATGTTTCAACGACTAAAATCTTTCGGCAATTCATGTTTTGTAAGCAACAATGTGAAGTCGACATCGGAATCGAACCGCGCGAGGCATTAATGACGGATTTGAATGAAACCTTGGTTTTCTGTTAAGGGTCCTTGTGGATAAAGAATGGGGTGTGTTTCACGAGCCGATATGCATATTGAGCTTTGTTAGCTATGGGGGGAGGTGGCTTATTAGGCATCAGCGCACGTGAAAATGTAGGTGAGAGCACCCGAATGGGCGAAATTGGACCGACCAGCGAAACACCATTCTCACGTGAATCTCAATCTTTCATTCCTTTACCTCAGCATTTGCATTTCTGCACGAAGAGCACGGCTCATTTTAGATTTACTAGGAATTAGGTTCACTAATTTAAAAAATCCGAGAAATTTCAATGAATTCCGCGCTTAACACCTCGTGTGGTTCCCTTGGTGGCCCAAATCAAGAATTCGAAGAATTTCTGTAGATATTTTGCGGAATTTCCAGCAAAAAGTTCTCGGTGAGCCTTTTAAAGGATATTCCAGCGCTTCCTACTTGCCAAGTTCATTAAAAAATTCGGAGCGGGTGTTAAGAATATGAAAATCGAGAAAATCATCGACAGCGACTCTTGAACACAGAATTACAGACCTTGAGTGTGTTTTTGATTAGCGTGTACCCGAGCTATTCTTTTTATTTTATTGTCTTAATGGTAAAAGTTTATTCCTTACGTCAATAAATCATTAAGTTGCTGCTTTGACTCACTTTACTACAAAATGTAGCTGTTTTTAAAGTGTTTAAAAGTAACGAAACGGTGGTTAATCGTCAAATTTGACTAAAGTGTTTCTAAAAATTCAATCTTTACTGGAAATAGATTTTACGCTCCTCATCCATTCCCAGTCAGACGCTGTCAATCCTAATTGATCAGATTGAGTGCCATTTTACAGAGCTGCCGTAAGAGCCCATGCATGTTTTCCTAACTTTAGAATCTAATTACCGTATTGTTCCGTGTTTAAGCCGCCCCTATGTATAAGCCGCACCCGTTTTTTTTGAGCTGCTAAAGGAAAAAAAAAATTAAACCCATGTATAAGCCTGGCATTAGCCTCCAGTCGGCAGATGTTCACTCATTTCGCAACTATGTAGCAGCAGCAGCGATGCTACGGTGTCTAATTACGCGGCTAAATGACAGCAAAGCGCAGAAAAAAAAAGAGGCGCCTCTCATTCTCAGTGATTGTTTATAGCCCCCATTGTTAAATTTGCTTGCGTTATATGCTTATTGATGTGCATAAAAGTGGCAATTCCATTTTATTAGAGATTTTAGTTAATGATTAATGTGCAAGTAATTGAATACTTCTCCATTAAATGGATGATATGCTTGATTACAAGCCTAAATACAGCTTTTCGAGATTTTTGAGATAAGGTCCCATAGATAAGCCGCGCTCATGTAGCTCCAAAATGCGTCAAAAAAGTGCGGCTTATACACGGAACAATACGGTATGTAAAAACGGAACTGTCGAATTTCCTTGGACTTCGCCTTACGATAGATACACACATTTTGAACTAGTCCTGATAATTTCAAGTTCCTATCTAATTTTAGCCCATTACGCTGGAATATCCTCCATTAATATTTGTAAGCATTCCTTCTGCACAAACCGGTTTTAGGCCTAAGATGCGACTCCCGCGCCGAGCCAAATTATTGTTGAGATCCTGATATCAGTGACTGAGCACATTACACGACTATGCATTTGCAACGGTTTCAAAGATATTTCCGTTCAAAATCTCTAGATGTGTCCGGTACGTCGAATCATGACGCACTCTCTGTGTTTCAGGGCCTGATCGATCCCGCGAAAGAAACAGAAAAACTTTTGAAGAAGAAAGAATTTTTGCTGCAGCAGATGACGAAGCTGGAGCAGGTCATCGCTGCACCAGGCTACGAAGAGAAAGTTCCGAAAGACGTGCAGGAGGCCAACTCAGACAAACTGAAGCAAAGTCAGGGAGAAATAGAAATCATCACAGCCGCTTTGAAAAATCTGGCTACTATGTAAATACCTGGCTGATGGCAGACTTTCTGGCTCAAGGTCTGTAATTCTGTGTTCAAGAGTCGCTGTCGATAAGAACCGAACCGTCCAGTAAATAGACGTCCACAGCTGACGCTTTCAGCTGTGATGTAAATTTCAATCCTGGTTGCTGTATGAGGCCGAGGTTCTTCTTAAACTTAAGGTCGCTCCGAAATATTACAAGCTCCTGCAATACGTACCGTGTCAGCCGGATTCATGTTTCAGAGTTGCCAAAGTTGTGATTTTAGTGTCTATTTTTTAAAATAGGTTCCATTAAAGAAGCGCGGGGATCACTTAGGCGGACTTAACCTCAAATTTATTGAAACAAGGTTGTCATCTTATCGACAGATTCATAAGCCTTGGACATGTATTTACTCGGTGGTGAGTAGAAGTTTTTTTTTTTGTTATTTATATGGTTTGTTACCCTGCTGGTACAGGGTAGTATTCTCGCAGTGAAGTGAGCCGCAAAAACAAACAGTTCTCATGGTACTTGTTTTGTACTCTTGTATTTCCACACTATTTATATTTCGTACCGGGTACGTGCCGTGTAGTGTTTGTTATGAGGGGAATCGTTCCTGTAATTTAACTTATTATTCGGAGGATTAGGGCAAACTGCCGTTTATTTGTGATTTTATACCAAACTCATGATGTACCATACCGGCTCTCCCTTTTCTTCTTTTTTTTTCTATGTAGAATATCAACTTTACCGGTCAATCTTTTCTAAATCATTTGTGATCTTGAAGAGACTTGCATACGAGTGATTTGAATAAAAGTTTGCCAAACTTTACGTGCAGGTTAATTATTTTGCAAGTCAAGGTATTTCTAAAGTCGGATTTGCACTTTTTTTTTTTTAAGGAGGACACTGTTCCTTATTGCATGAAACATCTGATCTAAGTCGTTATGAAAAAGGCTGCAAGTTTTCCTTGTACCTCTGTGTTGGTGATGAAGCGATTCAATAAATGTCGCTGAAAAATGGAGAGTGCAGCCCGGGCACTAACGCATGGGTCTAACATGGGGATTTTAAAATCGTCGAACTTCAGTTAAGGTTGAAAGTTTCAGGGAATGGACTTGGTCGGTCCTTTGGCGTATTAGTTCTAAAACTGGTGAGTATCCAGTCCTAATCAATATTAAGGGCCTCATTGAGATGATTGAAAATGACGTGAGGTACGGGGTGTAGCCCGAGGGAAGGAAACAAGAGTTGCCGCAGCAGCATGCCGCTGGCTCGGTGTATATTGCTCTTAACCTACGTTTCTAGCTCGACACGATAATTTTTTCCAGCCTCCACTTAACGAAAAGTCGCAAGATGCAGCCAAAACTTCGACAAAGGATGTACCACAAAAACTGAGCTCCTAGATGAGTGAGTCTTGAATCAGTGGTTAGGACCGGTGGGGAAATGTGGCAGCATAAAAAATATTACTTTCACTACTCATTCTGCAACCGTCTTATGAATTAATATTCGTCAAATTCTTGAACTGTGCAATGTGCATTCTATGTAAGTTCATAGTCGGATTGAACATTGTCATTGTTAAGTTTCACTCTTCACATCGAAAGATACGTGGCATGAAGGCCCAACTTTATCATATCAAATACTATCCAAAATGCAAGCTGTAGAATATTAAAAACTACCCTGCTTGTTACAAGAAAAACCAACTAAACAGTATATCCTTTCCCCGTCATGTGCCTCCCCTCCGCGCTTCACTCCTCATCTCGCGTCATTTTCAAACGCCTCAATGTCGCCGAACGCCAAAACGCCAAACGCCGTCACTTAATGTTAATTTTAGCTGCATTTTTTTTGTGCTACCATATTCCTGACCGCACAAGGTCCACACTATCAGTGTCAAAAGTATTGCTCCTTGTCATAGTTTTCAAACCACTCTCTGAAAACGGAAAGAGAACAAAAAAGCATTCTACCAAGACGATAGATAGAGCAAATATGTATCGATTTATATCATGGTCTTTTCTTGTATCTCCTTTCGTTCCCAAGTTATGAGCGTTTGAAAAAATGAGAGGGAGCAATACTTTTGCCACTGATATTACAAGACCATTTCCTGAAATTTCCAGTTTGATGTGGAGTCAGATAATCCTAGTATCCCCTTGTAAGCAGCAAGAGTTGACGGGTTAATAGGAACAATCTTAAATTGTTTAGGATGAATGAAAGGAGCCTGCTAGGAAATCATCGCTCTTTATTAGCTTTGCCGGGAGCCACTTTGACAAACGACGAGGCCCTCCGAGATTCGATTCTCGACGCTAGCCGCGAGTCTTTCTTGGAATCCGCCGGCGGCGTCCGCGCCGCCTCCACCGATTTCCGTAAACGTTTCCTGGTCCGCAGAAGAGCCGCTGCCGCCGCGGCGACGGACAGAGTTGCGTCGACGGCCACCGCGCCGACCGCGCCTGAAGGCGGTGCCCAGAACCGCACCAGCTGCAGCGCGGTTCTCCCTAACAAGTCCACCTGGCGGGGATCTCCTCCCAGTTCGACCAAAATCGCGAAAGCGTCCCTCTGGTTTGTCAGGGCCGCAACGTGCAAAGGCGTGAGGCCCAGGCGGTCGGTTCTCCGCAGAGTGCTGGGCGCCGCCTTTGTCAAAGTTGACAGAACGTCCAGATCGGCTCCCAAGATGGCGGCGTGCATGAGCGGCGTCCACCCTCGCCCGTCGACCTCGTGGACCCCTTGTTTGTCCATTTCGATGGCCATCTGGACACAGCCTATGTGACTGGCCCCGGCAGCGTAGTGCAGAGCGGTACGCCCGTTCCTGTTAGCAGATCATGTAGCAAAAGTTTGGGAACATTTTATAGCGCGGGAGTAGTCAATACTCAAGACAACATGCCCTACTTCTGGGGGGCGAAGTGGGGCACTTTACGTTAGTATATATGTTGCCCCGCTTATCAACGTTGATTTTTAATCACGATGGTTTTAAACAAAACCATATTTTGAGAGGTTTTCTTTGGTGCTTCTTTTTGTTACGGTTGACAGTCAAGAGTTATGTTCAATTTTCGCTCGACGCTAAATTACTGTGGGCCGCAAACAAAGTCGGTGCACTTTTACCTCCATGTTCGTAGAACGAATTGAAGTATTGGAATACCATAAAAAATTCCAAGTTGAGCTTTGTAAGCACGTTTTCTGGCTCTACTAATACTGGAACGCCAAGAAAACTGGTTTGTAACTTGACGTGTGCCTGTCTGTCTGTGTGTGCGAAAATGTTTGTCAGAATTACGAATGAATTGACCGATTTGAATGAAAATTTCGGTGTATATTGCTATTGGCCTCCAATCGATGACCTCCCCAAGCGAGTACAGTCGGACCAAATATTTCCCCAAAATTTGGGGAGGGGGCTGGGTAATTTTTGCTATGTGTTTTTGCAATTTGCAATCTGTGAACCTAATACCTCCAAAAAATACAAACAATAACCATGTCAAAAATCAAAGAAGACCCAGTCGATGTAAAATTTCAAGATCGACTTGGATTCATACGTTTTTTTCGATATCTCTATTAGTTTTTGAGAAGTTTATGTGAGTTACCTGTCCTTGAGGTCCCATCGCGCCCCGCGGTCGCAGAGCGCCCGGCACACGTCGGGGCGGTCCCCGCACGGGGCTGCCGCAGCCGCCATGAGCGGCGTTCGCCCGCTCGCGAAGATGCCGCCGCCGCCGTTGGGATCAGCGCCACCAGCGAGCAAAAGCTGAACCATTTCAGCGTCACCGCGCTGAGCTGCGACCAACAAGGCTGGTCTCCCCGCCCGATCGGGTACGTCCACGCACTGGGGCCTGTTATTCCAGATCCCCAGTTAAAGACTTTGCCTTTATTATGTTCTCCAACGGCTGTAAATCTTACCTTAACGATAAGAACTTCCTTGCTCTATGCGGGAGCCCTTGCGCAATTGCCCGGTGTAGAATGATCATGGAGGGAAGGTCCTCTGCATTGAATAAAACGGAAATTAGCCACATGAGCTGCTCTTGATCTCCTTCAAGGAGATTCTCTCATACTAAATATCTTTCTAATTTCATTATTAGTTAAAATATTATCTCGTTAGTTTTAGCCATTGGCATAAATGAAACCACCAATAATCAAAGTTCCTTTTTGCAAGCCTAAAACTTTTAAAATCTTCGAAAAGTGTTTTTTACTCTGTACCGGTACACCGGAAATATGGCAGGTGAAATTTAGTATCTTAAGTATTTTACCCTGGTTCAATCGTTCACGTTAATGTTAGGGTTGATGACAAATCAACGCGTAGGTTAACCTAAACAAGATGGAGAGCCTCGCTTCGACACCTCTCGGCGGCAGTTTATGAGGGTTTGCCCCATTAGTGTGATACTTTACACCGCTGATTTCTAGAAATTATACTTGCCTTTTGTCGAAGTAGCTACAGTGCTCCAGTCACTAATCTTGTCTCTTCTCCCGCTTTGAAGACGGAAGTAATAAGATTCGCCGGGAGACAGCGGTTCGATCTGTACTTGCGTCTTGTATCCCCTGAAAAAAAAAACAAGGGCAAGGAGGAACTGAACGATAGTTCAAGCTCTTCGAAATTTACCGGTACTTAATCGCTCCTTCAGACTGTCTGGTCGAACCAACGATATTTTTTGACTTATTGTTAGGTAGGTTGATCTTCTTCTCTTTGCGATCACTTTGGTCATGGAAGAGCGAAAAATGTCGTTTCTTTTTACAGATATTCGTCAGATGAGTTAGGTCCTAGTGTTCGTGAACACCTGCCACGATCACGTGACACGTCAACGTTGTTGGATCCCCCTTTCGCAATGTCACGTTAAAGGTGAGACTGTGTTTCGTCGTTAAGCCTGTTCCACTTCAAGATGAGCGTTCTAAACTGCAAGTTTTAAGGTCAGTCATGTGCATTGCAGTCTACCTACCGGTATACGAAACAATGCCATAAATGAGATACGTCCTTTGTGAAATACAACACGTTTTATAAAATACAGACCTCTGATTGGCTGTCGTAAGTCGCGACATTCTTGGGACCGGGACCGGAAGCAGATTTCTTTGATCAATGTGGAATGGCCCGTAAGTCATTTCCGCGTGCGTGCGTCGGTTGCCGTTGCAAGGAATCTGTTTCCGGTTGCAAGGACTAGCCTGTCGTGTCGTTATTGGATCGAGCCAAAATTCTTAAAACCACGACCGTTGCTTCCCTCCTTAAACGACCTTTCTAGATGGACCTTAACAAGACGCTTACTTGTGAACCTCTACGGATCTCATGAAATGCAGCGAAGTAGCACTGACCAGTAAGCTGTTGTCCACTGATTGGTGCGATCCTTTATCTGAAGTCGATAATAGGTCTGTGCCAATGGGAAAGTTTCCTCTGTCCCATCCTCCTCCCTGGAATAAATTCGAACTTAGATTTCCCGTCTCGGTGAAATCGGCCAAAGTTTGGTTTACCTTGTTTCGTCTAGAGATTGCGTCCATGTTAGCGAGATTGAGCAGCGGCTGGTGCTGACGACACGGAGGCTCAACACTTGTAAGGTTGTGCCCTCATTGTCAGTAAAATTTCTTGACATCTCATGGCCATTAGTTGACTCTGACATTTAGAATTACATTGTCCGCATGAAATCGATCACGTTTACAATGGAAAAAAAGTATTGGCGCCTACCGTTAAAGCATAAACATACCCGTTCTCATGCATGGCATAATTTAATTAGCAGGAAACACCAAATCTGTGTAGACTTACCAATTCGGTGAAGAATCACTCGAGATAAATTAATTATGAGAGTTGCACCATGAAATCCACGTATATATCGACTACGATTTATTTTGGAGATATTGGAAACCAATAAGACGCCATCATCTCCGCGGGAAACTGCGCAATGACCTTTCCATCTACTGTGCTGGTATTCTAACGGGAATTCTTCTCCAAACCAAATCAATAGTTGTAGCGAGGGTAGTTGTCATGACAACCACTGGAGCGGTTGCTTGAAATGTCTTGACGGTATATACACAGGAGAATGTATGCAGGTCGTACAGAAACAATTTGAACAAAGAATCTTCGGTGCGTTCCAACCTAGTTCCCCAAGACCTTTTCGCGTAGTTCAAATATTGAAATTCACCAGTAACGAGGCTGCCTAAACACAGCTGATAACATATTATTTCCTTTTTCAATGTATGTTTAAGTAGAGAGTTGACTTGATTTTCTCCAGGTTACGGTACTATATTTTCCGACTTGCATAGGTTCTTTTTCATTAACCACTACGAATTTTTCGGAATTTCCGAGCTTTTCCAGTTCTCACCATCCCGACGGGTCTAAACCGAGGGACAGGGTGGAAAGCAAAGCCCCCATGCACTTATCTACCTTCGCTGTGTTAAGCTCTTGAGTATTATGTTAAGCGAAATAACAGTGAGGGACATACAAGGGATGAGCGCATATTCAGTCAATGATGTTCCTCTCCGAAATGTTCTGATAATTTTTCCCTTCCTAACTACTCCAGCCTGTTCCGCCTTGCCCCCTTCGCGGTTCTGGGCAGAACTGCGGTAAAGGACAGTTACTGAGAAACTGAAAGGTGCGAAAAACAAGAATTTTTACCTGAAAAATTGAGCTTTTAATGCATACATTCATATCTACAACTACCTATTTATAATATACATATATGTTTATAAAAGTCCAATGACGTACTCAACACATGTCCTTTAAAAGAAGATCGTGTATACACTACATACGCAAACACAAATTTGCCTTCAGAACGAGCACAACTACTTCCGCTCTTTTAGATACTGTATACTTCTGCTCAGCATGAATTTAGAAAACAATAAAAAGTAAATAAAAAAAAGCGTCAAAAATGCATCATTCGGTACTCATACCATTTTTGCTACTCGGTGGCCTTACTGTACACGTACAAGTTCGTTACTGTCACAGCTAATAAGTACATACGTTAAGATGTTTGCATTTAACTTTTTTCTTCGGAGGGTAAAACACGTCCAAGTTCCATTTGAGGAGAACGGATGTTTGAAAAACTATATAACGTAATTGTATATAAACTAAATATATGCGTGGAATCCTTGGTCAAAAAGATTCCCTTTTTTTTAATGGCGGGAATACAAAGAATGCGTAAATGGGAAAACAAAATATACGTTTCTCGTACGCTGATTTTGCAGAATGCCTTTTTTGCCTCAAAGCCGAGTAGAGCAAGGGACAAGACACGTTACCCAAACAAACCTAGTTTAGCCTAACATACCGACGTAACGATCGCTAAGCTTTATGCCGCTTACTTCTTGGCGGCGGCAGCCTGCCGTGGAGGAGCGGCATCAGGCTTAGCGACGGTTAGGTAGGATGACGTATGCCTGGCTCCACTTGAATGCACAGTTTAAAGTTTACAACGTAACGAAGAATGCATTTCAGCAATCATAACTGAACGAAACAGCGATTCTTTCCATTATAAACATCTTCATTTCATCCTCAGGATAGGTTTGGAAAAACTAAGGTAATACAGTGTATGTTAAGTACTCCTGTTCTCTTATGCACTGAAAAATGCTGTATTTTAAAAGTTATTAATGCCGATGTCAAGAAAGAGATAAAGACAATACATGCCGATTAAAACAATTAAGTACATGAACGGCGGTCTTCGCACTAATAAAATGCACGAAGACTTTAGGGCACATTGTTATTTTGCTGAGTCTGCTCTCACAAAACAAAGGAACTAGTTGAAGGCAGCTGTAACGTCACTCCAAATAAAAATATAATTTTACCCAAATCTAGAAACTTCAACATTTTTATGAAGCTACAGAGAAAAAGTAACACACAACAATAATTAAAAAAAAGAAAAAAAAACAACTAA
>Ga0058701_10003351_pt1 | contig 12646 bp, 2 predicted proteins | sample AgamicOrMae_FD_97039 | JGI IMG/M metagenome (GOLD analysis project Ga0058701, IMG submission 97039) | Agave microbial communities from Guanajuato, Mexico - Or.Ma.e | ecosystem: Host-associated > Plants > Phyllosphere > Phylloplane/Leaf | place: Guanajuato, Mexico | collected 2012-06-04
AATATGCAACAACTGCAAGCCTAGCTTGGAAGTTCTCCTCGCCGACCAAATTGACAATACCCCGTCCAAAACTTCCGCCAATCAATAAGTAAGGAATTATAGAAATATTTTTTAATTCGAGACTACGTAAGTCCACAGAGCACATATTCAGTACACAGTGTAGTACCACTTCGTCATTTGCGTGGCGAACGTACTGCTGGTTGAGGGCTTGCAGAGATTTGTCTGAGGGAATTTTGATATCAGCTTAGCCGGGATGTTTGTACATATCATCTGAATTACTCTGTGGCTTTTTTTTTTGTATGGATTTTACTGATGATACTGATTGTTTATTCTAGTAATCTCATGCATATTCAGTAAACTCTTAATTTTGAAGGCTGCTATTTCAACCTCTCTCGTTCAGTAATTCGTCCTCAAGCCTGATTCCGTTTACTTCTTGGCTGCAGTTACTGTCACTGAGAAGTGAGCGGCTTCAGCACCAACTTCAGCAACAACTCAGCACCATGTAACCTCCGCGGTTGTATGTTGTCAATCCTAGTTATGAAGCTATAGGTTGGACCAGAGCCGGGCAAGAGAGGAAGGGAATGCAACCTTTGGAACTGAGTGTGTTAGAAAAAAAGATGTAAATTTTGTCAATAATGCAATTTAACGTAGTCGAGCAATCATACTAGTGCTTTCAAGGTGACCGAGCTTAGGTTAACCTAAACAAAGTAATTATTCCGGGATCCGGCTTTGTAAGTCTTAGTTTTGCAGATGGATGCCGCATTTAAGTATGCGCTAACTCGAGCTACGTTATTTGCAAACATGATGGAAAGATCGCAGGATGTAGCATAAACTTGAGTCGTCCACTTGACGTCTTTGTTTTTGTATGGATGAGAGAATCACTGTAACATGTGGTTCACTTAGATTTTTTTTTGAGACAGTTCTGTGCCTTCCAATGTGATATTTTGTAACCAGATTGTGGCCTTGTGCGATTCTTATCTAAATGTTATTTCTACGGTTTATGCTCGTAATTCATCTCAACAGAAAGATCTGGAGAAAGGATCTGGAGAGGACCGTATGTTTCATATCATTAGTTAATTAGTTATTTATAATTTAGAAAGTTTATTGGTTTTGGTTGTAAAACAATCGCAATCTCAGTGTTGTTAGGGAAAAGTGTATTTTAATGTTCGACAAAGTGACGTTTTTTTATTTTATCAGGGTTTGTTTTAATCAGATAATGTCTAAAAGATGTAATTCCTGTTAATTTTATGATATTTCCCTGAAGGTATCGAAATTTTAATAGCATACGTTGAATCGTAATCAACGACGTGGTGTTAAAGACAGGGAAAGTGTTATAAACTCCCAAAAAAGTTACTTCAGAAAAAAAGTTTTTTTTTTTTCACAACAGCTAACTTTAGCTAACTTTTCGGATTCTTTTGTCAACGTTTTTTAGCCGTTAATTTTAAAGAGTAACAAAGGAACTTCTTTTCTAAAATTTAAATGTTAAGAAGACACAACTATTGTTTATTAGCCTCGTGCCTGGGGTTGTCATGATCCTCCACTCAAGTTAATTCTTTCCTATCATAAAAACAGAGATTACCATCAGTGAAACATGTGTTCCGATAGTTAATCTTAGTCTAAATAAGAGAACTACTTTTGATGTTATTCTGACTTCGGTTCTCAGCTTAAAGGGAATTCGCATAATAGAATCTTAGAGTCAGCTTCAAGTTTTCAGGCTGCTGAAAATATGAAGCGATTCTGTTTACGGTTGAAAATTCACTAAAATCTGGAGAACTACCTTGGGTTAGTTTAGACCAGATTTTGAAGTGCTGCTTCTCTTTAGACCTCCCGCTTTATTGTTATCTAATAACCTCACCTTTTAGATCGTAAATCTCCTACACCTTGACGGAGAAAACCATTTTTGTTGTAGTTACGATATTATATCAGGGTATCCAAGAAGCTAGAATAGCTAAGATTGCTCGAGAATTTAGAGTCTGAACATCATCAAAAGGAGTTGCGGTCTTAATATAAGGTTGCTCTAGTTTTGATATTTACAATTTTGTCTCGTCTAGTCTGTAGGTAACGACGATTTTTCGTGCAGTTTATGAATATTTACAAGACACTATGTGCCATTAGGTCTATTTCAATGACAAAACTCATGGGACGTTTTTGTGATGTGTGAAATGAACATATATCAATGGTTTACAACGTTTCGAACGATTTAAGACAGAAAAGTTCGCGTTCGGGATGAACTTCTGTTCAAATTCACAAGTTTATCTTGGCCCGAAGTCTTCCATTTGTTACCGGGAAAATGGGCTTCATTGTGAAACCTAAAGTAATTTGGCTAGCCAGAGAAGGAGAAAAGCGGCTACTGTTAAGTGAATTACCGTATCGTACCGTGTATAATGCGCACTTTTTTTCACTTTTTTGAGACCCAAAAAACCGAGTGCGCATTATACACGAGTGCGCATTATACTCGAGTGCGCATTATACACGGTAGATAAGGGTCAAACTCCATTTTTCCCCAGAATGAGCCAAAGCTATTAGCAAGGCGTTTTTAAGCTTTTACGAATACGAAAACGTGTAACTGTAGGTACTTGACTTAAAAAGTGACAAAATTAAATTCACAGGAGCTTATGCATAGTAATTTAGCAGTGCGGTACGGGAAAACGGGGTAAATAAATTAAGCGCTATAAAACAGGTTTTGTGTCTCTGAATCTGTCAAAGCATTGAAAAGGCAGCATGAACAACCATCGGCATTTCAACGTTCGTATTAGTACGCGCTCCGAAGGCATTTCTGCTAAGGGTTTCTCCCAAAAAGTAATATAAATCACCTTATTTTACGATTTAGGTACGAATTACACACCACGCATAACCTTTTCCCTTCCAGAAACCAGGGTGCGCATTATACACGATGTGTAACTTTTTTCCCAGATTTCCCTTCCAAAAACCCGGGTGCGCATTATACACGAGTGCACATTATCCACGGTACGATACAGTATGTCTTCGTTTAGAGATGTATTCAGTTGTTGGGAATGTCTGTTTGAATTTCTTTTGATCTATTAGGGCTCATTAAATTTGGTGCTAAAGCAACATTCCTTTGTGTCTTGCTGTTTAAAAAATATGTTTGAATTGCCTGTATTTTGATTCTGTCGAGTACTGATTGTGAGGACCTTATGTTTGCTTCAACAGTGGCTTCCCACCGTTTTCTGTCGTTTCAAAATTAACCCATAACAGCGCAAAGTATTTGGTGTGAAATTTAGCTTAAGAGAAATTAAAAGTATTTTTCTTTTAAAATACGTTTAAGCTTTGGGAAATGCCTAAATTATTAAAGTTCAGGTTTCCAGAGGGGTGATATTTTTTTTAAATTGTGACAATACTGAACTGAAAAGATCCTATCTGAAATAAATTTTTCTGTTTGCGAACGGCATCGCTGGGCGGTAGTGGGTTAGGATCAACACATTTATATCAAGAGAATGTTGTAAAATAATTATTTTAGTTTATCTCAGCTGGAAATAGTTTTGTTTTTCGACATTACCAGCATGAAACAAGGCTATTTGTATTATGCCGACACAAGCTGAGAAACAATTTTTGCTGGTTGGTGAATTTTGAACAATTTACTCAGCAAACGGGACTTAAATTCCTTTTCTTGTGCTTGCGTGAAGATATGATTCATTTCTTTATTCATTGAATTAAGTGTTTAAGTTTTGTTTCGCTGGGACGGAATTTAAACGTTCCCCTTTCTTTATGGGTTTGGTGCACTACTCCTCATGTTTCCATTTTCCAGCCGTGTTGTGATTTTGCTGAAAATTGTGAAGTGTATTTTCTTTGTCTGGCATATGAATGATCTCATTCAGCTATCCTTTTCTTTGCTCAATAACTCCTTTAAAAAAAGGTTTGTAGCGTTTTTGAAAGAACATATTTGACGAGATTATGGAGGCAAGCAAGACTACCTTTGGGTTGATCTGCTTGTGTCGATGGGAGGCCCCTCATGCGGATAAATGGTTAATGTTCAAGTATATTTGTTGAATACATTGTGATCCTGAATGAAATTCGGAGGTAATCTTATTGTGACGAAAGAATTGGAAAATGGAAGATTATCTTTTTATCTCATTTATGCCCATCATGCATACCTTCACATTTTGTAGAAAATTTTATATTTGACCTCGCCGTATTTGATCACAGCCTTACGATTCCGATGATTGTACAGGCGTATTTTTTTTTCTGGGAGGAAAGGTGGCAGATTTCGTTTTTTAACGTTTTGTTAAAAAAAGAACTCCTGACCAAGTCTTTACCCATCTTGGTTGAAGTGATTTATATTGAAGAAGAAATTTTTCCTTTGTTATTGTTTGGATGATGTTCCTTGAATGTACGCCTCCAACTGACGTTCTTTCTTTGTGGTAAAATCGAGGAACTCTTCGGGTAATTGTAAATTTATCTTTATTTACCTATTTGATTTCGTTCTCCTCTGTAGAAAACCAAAGACTGCCCACACAGCAAGGCTTCTCTGGGGTCCAGGTAATATGTGTAATTTGTTGTGGGTAATTATGTTCTTGAAGTTCTCTCTGCATTTTTACAATATTATTAAACCGTACATGTTAGTATAATAAAGATAAAGTATATTTGCACTTCTATGATTTTGTTTTTAAAACCGGCACCTGTATGATTTGTTGTTATTCTTAAACTGAAAACTCGTAACGCCCCACGAATCATTAAGGAGATCTTTTTAAAAGCAGCGATGTATTGTACTATTTTATTGTAACATCGGAAACGTTGGGACTAAACGAAGTGGTCTGTTTTGCTTGCGGCAACCTTAAGACTTTTCGAGGAACCATTGTGCGGAAAAATTGGATTCGCTCAGAAACAAACAAAAAGAAATTGAAATTTTAATAACCCGCTGTAGGCCGTGTTTCAATGTGTCTCTCCCGACACAAAACAAAGGGGAGATATTTGAAAATAATGGAAACCAGTGGGCAAATTTTAAAATTTCTTTGTTTCAAAAATAGGAAGTTTTAAACAGCTGTAATGTTAACAGTCTCCCGTTTGCGCTGCTGGGAAATCATAAGGCAATACTTGTGGCTGGTTGACAGTTGATTTTTACAATTTTTCCCTCGCCAGGCTTGCGCTAAAAGTCGCCATACGGGTCCCATAAAAAAAGTCGCTGTTATTTTGAGTTGGAACTTAAAATCAGTCACGGGCAATTATCCAAGGAAGGAAGCAAAAAGGGGAGAGGAAAGAGAGAAAGGCGGAAGTATAGAACGACATGAAAAAGACGAAAGGAAAAAAGAGGATAATTACTTTTTTTTTTAAAAAAAAAAGAAAACACGCGTAATCAAGAACAGGAATCTGACTATCGTTCCAGCAGGCCAACGGAACATATCATAATATGATGTCAGGAAGGTGCGAAGCAAAGTAAAAAAAATTTACCTAATATTGAGTTAGCCGTTGTCTTGCAGTAAAGGTAGGGGAAAAATACAGTCTTGCGGTAGAGGTAGGGAAAATTACAGGCAGGGGAAAACGACCGAATTTATAGGTGCTGGTATACCGTATCTGAATGAGAAACTGACGGAATATCATACAATATATCATTTTCCCAAATTGTAGAATTTCCACCCATGTTCAACTGTCTTTAACCCTTCCCCCTCCCCCTTTAGGACAAGGTACCCGTTTGGCCCTCTCTCCTCGCTTTTTTATCAAGTTTCAAACGTTCGATTTTGTATACTGGAGTACGCTGGGAACATAAGATGTTGAGTGGATAACCTCGTTAACATGCACGGTAGCGACTTAGAATAGCAGAGGGTTTGTATTTTCCTCTTTTGGGGGGCTCAAGTTTCGAACTCGGGAACCGCCAAGCCGAAAAGAGCGGAATACAATGTTGCCGGCCTGACGCGACAGACGGGTCCTCACCGACTCGACGACAGCCGCGTCGTCAGTCGGGACGCGCGCGTTCGGTTCTGGGAGGCCCTGACGGCGGCGGAGCAACATTGTTGCAGTCGTGTGGTGATTGAGGAATTAAGTAGGACAACTCCCGTGCTGGTGAAATATAGCCTATTTGAACGCATGCGCAAAGCCCCGCTTTACCGCAAAACACTTGAACATTGTTATGATCGCGAACCATGAGAGAAGGTACTTTGTTGTAGGATCGTGGACGAGTCGTCGAGAGGGGAGGTGACGGACGGCGGAGGTGCCGGCGGCAGCTAACTTAGCGACAAGCGGAGAAGAGCAGTAAGTCTCACTTATGTTTCGACCGTCGCTCAGTCCGAGGGACGCTTTCGGGAGCAGTCTCGTGTGTTGTGCAGTGATTAGAATGGGATTAACCTACTCGCCGGCCGGAATCGACATTTCACGCAAGAGGGCAGATGCAGGAGTTTTGTCGGAACGTAAATACTTCGACAAACTCGCAACTGATGTCTCCCGCTCTAACCTATAACCTCCTTGAACCTGAACATCCGCAGTTTTGGAAATCTACGCCACCCGTCAAGTCAGTATCGGAATCTCCTGTGACGATGAACATGAACACCCCAAAAGGATATCTGAACAACGTTTCGCCGTTCTCGTAAGTCAAATGAACAGTTTCTCAAATTGAGAGGTAGTCACCGATTGCATTCTTATCTATCAACTCTTATGTATCTTTGGCGGAAAAACAATCGCACTATGATGACTTGCTTTCGTGCATTGTAATCAATACCGTATGCCGTTCGAAGGTATTTAATCAGCTGATGTGGTGCATCGTTTGAGGTTAAAAATGTGCAAATGCACTGCAGCTAGAAGCTTTCGCGTCCAATCCTTTGGCAGTACCGTTTAAGATGAAAACGTATATGAAAAATCATGGGAGATATTTTTGAATTCTCTTCCTTCTAATCAGTCCTTCTAAGCATGAGTGAGAAATATATACCTGAGCGTAGACCTTTTCCCCTCTCGCGCCCCCTCCCCACCAGGACCGTAGTTACGTTTACTGAATGGACTTTGAAATACCTTGTCCTCATCGTTCAGGTACTTTTTTTTGCTTGCGAATCGGCACCTTTTGGGAATATTTCCTAAATTATGTACCCTAATCTATGTTTTGTATTGTGAGAGACTCAAACGCAAGGAGGCAGGGCGTCTGATTTTTATGAATTCTAAAGCCATAATTTGGATATGCATATTATATGGTAACCATTATTTCATGTTTCTCAAGTTTACGACAACCTAAGCTCACTTAACCTGATTACTCTCTTGAACATCAGAATCTAATCTGAGCATTATCTAACCTAATCTAATTCAATGAAAACCCTAACCCTTGTAGGGGTTGTGCACTACTTACTCAACGCTAAATAGGCCACTTTTTGACGGCCCATTCCCCCTCCCCCTCGTTACGCTTTTTTTCACATTTCATGATGGGGCGTAACGCAAGCTTGAACCCCTCCGCTCAGGTCAGTCGATATGGGGTGTTTCAGAAGCTATTTTCTGACGCGCGCAGTTGATCCGACTTTATGGCAGGCTGGTGTCTTCTCTTGTGACGTCGTAGTGCTACCTATATCCAGCCATGTCCAAAGATCCATCACGGATTTTTTGAGGCTGCCTACCGCAATTAATTATTCGCGGATCTGAACCGCAAACTTAGGGCCGAGTCTAGACCAGTCTTATCGTTTTAAGACCATTCAAGCATGTAATTTTTTTCAGACTAAAGTATACCTAAAAAAGCTTAAGATCTTTAGAATAACAGAGGTATCTGATTAACATGATAAAGTGGATGCACATGTATAGAGTTTGAGTATGCCTACTTTTCTGTCGTCACCTTGTTGACCCAGAAATCCTTTCCTTACTTCCTTGTCAATGGAAGTACTGTATTGTGATGGCGCCAAAGATCGATTCGATATATGACTCGATTCGGTTCGTACACCCTTAAAAACGTCGAGAAAACCTGTTTTTAGCTAAGTCGGTCCGTCCACCTGCCTGTCTGTTTTGGTTGTTCCTTTTTGTATGGAGGGCAATAACTTATAGCGTTAAATGTTAGCCAATCGAGATGAAAACATCAGGAATCTTAATTTATATTAGAGTGTGGGCTTGCTGTTTATAGTTGTCCTTCCTTATGGAAAGGGCAAATTTCGTTTTAGACATCTTCCAAATCACGTGTGTTTCGTTTTCTTTATCAAAACATATTTAAGGTGTTAAACCGAAAGGATATTTATCCATACATCATCTACTAGTTTTTATCATAAAATAACTTTTTTTTCCTTTCATTGTTTTTATTTTTTCTGTTTTTCCCCCTTCTTGTTTTCCCTTGCGAGGTCTTGGAGGGCATCGAAGTTTATAATTAGGTGTAGCCTACCGAGAGAGCCTCGCAGGGAGAAAGGCGTCAACTGCGACGTAAGCCCTGCATCCCACCAATCCGCGTTGCGGATTTCATGTATCCCACCAATCATCACTTAGCGCGGGAACAAGTTGTCGCCTCTCTCCCTTTGAGGCTCTCTAAGAATAACCTGTGAATTTCAGAGGAGGCAATATCTTCATCTCGCGTATTCTAACCGGACCAATAGATCACTTTTATTGGGGAGATCAATAGAAAAAAAAATCGCGCAGGTAATGTTAATCTACAAATCGAGTTATTTTGGTTTGAAGTTGGGTAAAATAGCTATTCCCTGAACATGCGGCCAGCGTCTTAGACCGCTCTTTGAACGGGCATAACTGAGGAACGGCGGATTGGCCCGGGTACCCGCATTGGTTGAACGTTCTTCAAGGTATTTGTGACAATAAAACGTCATTAACAAAAAAACGCAACACCCTCAATTATATGCCTTGTGCCTCGCTCCGCTCGAAGCGACAAAAGGTGAAACATATGAGGAAAACAACCTTTTTTTAAATATACGTTCCTGCATATAGTTCGGTGACAGTTGGGTAAAAACCTTCATCTGAGGTTGAAATCGCCAGTTTTCTTTATGAGTCTTGGGATTGCAAAAGTGACCCGTTTCGCCAAAAATGCGAATTATGTGGGGAAACCCTTCGCGTGCCCCTCTGCAGGCGTGCAGCTATGCCGCTGCAACTCTGATCCCGCTCACAGACCATAAAAAGCAAGTTTACAGCCCTAAGATGCGTCGTCTGCCCGTATAACGTCTCCGGCAGTCCACTCAGCCCTTCCAGCCCTCCTTTCCACCCCCGCCACCCTTCGCACCTCACTGACTTAACGGATATGATAAACGACACCACGTCTAAAGCACACCAAAAATACCGTAAAAACGGCTGGGCTGGAGACACGACCCGTAGCCGTAAAGGTAACAACACAATCTATTATTGACGAAACTGACCTAAGGATGCGATGCAGGCGGTAGAAGTTTGCACACGCGGCACTCCCTTGCAAAAAAAAAAAAAAATACAATCTAACCGAACCTTACCTCAGAATTCTGCTAACTCATAACTTCAACGACCCTTTTTTCACCGAACCCAACTTCATACCGAACCCAACTTCACCGTGGAAAAATGCTCTCTCAGCTGGGGACGCATCAGCTACGTGCTGAGCGCCTGCCAAACGAAGAATAGGCAACTCACACTACATCGGCGTAGAGTGGGTTGCCTATGTCAGATCTCTCACGGCGCTCGCCGAGCTTTAGTATGAAATTCTGTTTAACTAGTAAAAGCCTAAGGCTTCAGGCTGAGGCAGAGGCCCTAAGGGCGAGTAAGCCGTCCAAAAAAAAAAAAAAAACATGTAGAAAACTTGTTTTTTATAAGGACAAAATTTTATTCTCGGCAATGACTTGGATTGGTACGGAACAAAATCTGATGAATATCTAACCGTATCGTAAAACTACCCATTATAACATATTAATGAAATTAAAAAATGAATGAATGAGTATGTCATATTAGCATTGATATAATTTGCTACTGTCTGTCTTCCACATAACTTACAATTGGGTAATGTGACAAGAATTTAAAAACTCAGGGCTCATACGATAAAGCTTAAAACGACGCATTTCATCGGTTTTAGCGAAGCACTGAGGACACGGAATAATGCAACACACATCGAATAATGAATGGGAACTTGACTACAAGTTCCCTATCGTTAAAAAAACGCGATCAGTTTTGTAAACGGTATTTATTACTTTACCGTACGAAAAAGAGAGAAGTTTTTAGTTTGACTTTGCGACCATAGAGTTACTTTGACCTAGGTAACCTAAAACTTGGTTTCCTTAACCGTAGTTACTTTAACCCTGGTAAACTTAAGTTACCATAAACCATAACAGCCCAATGTATTTGGAGTGAAATTTAGCTTTGTTAGTAGAAATTGAACGGATTTTTTTCCACTGAAATAAGCAATTTTAAGCTTCGAAAAATGCCTAAATAATTGATTTCCAGGATTTCAGGGGGGTGTTTTTTTTATTGTAACAATACTGAACAGAAAAGATCCTCTAAAATATTTTTTTCTTGTTCCGAACTGCATCGCTGGGCGATAGTGGGTTAACCTAGATTTATTAAGATTAGATCGTTGTTCTTCGTTCCATTCCAACAGCTCGGAGGCCGTTAGGTTTAGGTCAATTTGTGTAGGTCACGTGTCTTACGCCTCGTTTATTTCGGATTGGTCACAAAAGGTGGAGCAAGAAAACTTCAATCTTCGAAATTACAAAGCGAATGAAAAGTTAGTAATCTGTTGTAAGCAAGGCGGCGGTGCTAGGATAGCGTGGGGTGTAAGCAGCCCAATTACCCGAAAGTTGTGAACAGACCAGCCAAGTTGGGCGTAAAGGTCGTCAAGCCGAGAATGGCGGAGCCCGTCGAGGTGCAATGCGTCGTCTGCAGGAGAGACTTAAGTATCTTTTTCTTCTCTCTTTTCCTTCACCATAAACACGGACTCTTTGTCGTTGCATTATGGCCGACCTGTCCCCCACCCCTCCTCCCTCCCGGCTCACCCCTAAGTAAGTTCTTAAACCGCCCCTCCGCCAACTCGCCTCCGTAAATCATTTACAACGAATCGAAGGGAAATACGGTTAATGCATCGGGTAGTAAAAGCGCTTATTTCTTTTTCCGCGCCGGAAGCGAGTTGCGATACTTTAATCAACACTGTTTAGCGTTGTTGGCGGACGTGTGCCAAAGGCGAGAACAGAGGTGGACCCGGTGCTCACAAACTTACCCTCCTTTCACCTAAATTATCCCCCTCTCATGAAACCGGTACGTTTCTTATGACCTACCCTAACCTCATACACACATCCTATTTTTTTAAAACCTAACTTATAATCAGGATAAACCTCCAATAATCAGGGTAGCTATAGTCCTGGAGGGAGAGTCGGAAATCCTGCGTATTCATACAAGTTTTGATCGTGGAAAAGTAATGGAATTTTCTATTACGGAGAAGTCATAGAATTTTTGATAAATGGGAAAACCATGAAATTTTAGGAATTTTAGATTAAGGAAAAGATACAAAAATTCCATAAAGGAAAAATGTTGGGAAAATTGAGCCTGGAATTTTATGATAGGCATTTTACTTAACGGTAGTAGATTATGTCGACCAGGTTTATGTAGAGCAGTCGTGCAACTCATTCTCCTTACTTAATTAAACATTCTGTACCAATTAACAAACCGTGTTGTTGAGTAAAATATTCATTTAATTAACACCGTGAAATGAATCATTTTATGTTGTATGCCGTGTAAAATATCATGTAACTTTAGATAAAAAAAAATGTACTTGAAAGTCCTGCGAAAAATCGTGATTTTTTTACGAAACCTTTGTTAACTATACGTTGTTGGCACCCATAAGGCTGAAAAAATACGAGAAGCTTAATTATTTTGTATATGTCATGATTTTGAGCCAGACTATCGACTCCACCGCTCTGAAAAAAATGGAAAAAATTGACAGATAATGGTATAATTTTATTTCATACGGGAATTGAATCCAATGATTTCGATCGGCAAAATAATGGTGAATGTATGCGACTATAGGCTTGTCAAAGGAAGCCGCGATGGACGACAGGCCGAATCTGATCCCATGCATAAAACCCTGAAATGATCTGTCTCGAGACGAGCTCCAAGTCCTAAATGTCAAACCTCATATTCCTACCGCAGCGGCGCGGCCTGTAGCCGGTTTCCTGCAGAGATCAGCACCTTCGTGGACCGGACCGATCGGACCGCACCGGTTGGACCGGGACGGTTGGACCGGACCGGGCACGGACAGAACCTGCACCGTTACATCGGAAGGTTGATGTTTTTTTCTCGATTTCCATCTTTCATCGGAAAACCGAATGGAGCGATTGCGAAACGGGGCACATGGCACATTACCGAACTTAACTTATTTTAACAACCAACTGCAAGCCTGATACCGCTTACTCGGCGGCAGTAACTGTCGCTGATAAGTAAGCGGCATCAGGCTTGGTAGCCAAGCGGAGCGATAGCACAACAAATTTACCTAACCCAAGTTAAACTAGCTTACCCTGTGTCTTAAGTCAAAACCTAACTTAACCCATAACAGTCCAAAGTATTTGGAGTGAAATTAAGCTTAAGAGAAACTGGAAGGATTTTTCCCTCTAAAATGCGAAATCTTAAGCTTTGAAAAATCCCTAAATAAATAAACTTCAGGTTTCCAGAAGGGTGATATTTTTTTTAAATTGCAGCAATGCTGAACTGAAAAGATCCTCTAAAATAAATCTTTCTGTTTCCGTACGGCATCGCTGGGCGGTAATGGGTTAGGTCAAACTAAACTACAGGG
>Ga0058701_10003352_pt1 | contig 12642 bp, 4 predicted proteins | sample AgamicOrMae_FD_97039 | JGI IMG/M metagenome (GOLD analysis project Ga0058701, IMG submission 97039) | Agave microbial communities from Guanajuato, Mexico - Or.Ma.e | ecosystem: Host-associated > Plants > Phyllosphere > Phylloplane/Leaf | place: Guanajuato, Mexico | collected 2012-06-04
AAAAACGGCAGAACCCACTCTGCGAAACAATAATGTTGTTTGTTTGACACTGTCATTTTCATCACTGGAGGCTCTCAAGTCACTCTTGTTGTCTCCGAGGAGGCTTTCGCCGATATCACTTTTACGCATTTTCGGCTCACACTATTAAATAACCTAATTAATTAACGCAAATTAACCTAAAACACAAAGACAGTTCAACATTCCCCTGCATTAGCCCGGATAAGTGAAAATGCTCATGTCTGTTTATACCACGAAAATCACGGATTGACAACACGCATCCACAGCGCTGGCTGACAGCTGACGGCTGACGGCTTTGACTGGGCGGTCGGACGGGCTCGGGCTCGAGCTCGGTTGAGCTCGGGCTGGCTCGGCTGTCGGCTGGCTGTTCGTGCCGCGGCGCGGGATAATAGACGGGTGAGGAGCAAGAGGGAAAAAAGTCCTGACAGTCATTTCATGGAAGTCGGGCAAAACGGTTATGTTTCAAGAGAAGTTGGTACAGGTATGCGTGCTACCTGTGTTTTGGTTTATTTTCCTCCTTGCGGTACCGGTAGATAGGACAAGCCTGGGCCACGCTCCGAAACAGTTCCTGCGAGCATTTCCATCTCTATCTTACGCGTGGGGTCTTATCAGAGGAAAAGAGAAGGGGATTTATTGAGGGGTAGTTCCCAAAGGTGGCCCCGTAGATGGAAGTGATTGGTATCGAATCAAACCCAAAATTCTAATCGAAACCTGTACTTAAAAAAAAAATAAAGATGCTGGGTTGGAAGAATTTTTTTTAAAATCTTTCTGAAGTAAATTTTCTGATTCCGCCGAAAGGCATAAGTTGGCGCTTATTGGTTCAGCAAAGGGCCTCACCTGGACTCGAAAACTGCTGAAAATGTCGCCATGATACCATTCAATCAAAAGCCACAATGATTGCCTGTGTCCGAATGTCATGCAATTTTCTCACTTCAAAAACCTTGAATAGTTACAAATCCCTGTAAAATCCTTAATACTGACGACTATGGGTTTAAAAGCGAGCTGGCTTACGAAAAAAAATAGCTTGGGTGAAGTAAAGTAATAAAAACAACATGAACATAAAAAACATTACTCCGTCACACGTATCGATTTTTTTTATGATGCTGACACAAAGTAAAATGGAATTTAATTGCGTCATTGATAAACGAATTTCCGCTTTTGCAACTTAGAGATGATCTCAGACTGAAACGGTCATCTTAAGCTTTCGTCTTTCGTGCGCTAACTCAAGGGCGTCTGGCGGTAGACGAAGCCAGCGACCTCTACTAATTGGCGATTCCCCCACCACAGACTAACATGCGAATAAGACAAACTTTTCGATTTTTCGCTTTTATCGGAAAAATACAACGTAAAATCTTACGTATAACACGCAAGGAACGTACTCCGATGTCTGAGGAATATGCATAATACGCCTCAAACATCTGCCTTGAAACCTAAGCTAACGGTCACCAAGCCTAGCTTACAGTTAGCCCAAGCGCATCACTAGAGAAGCGACGCGCAAGGCACGTGACCTAACCTAACCTGGGTAACCTAACCTTGCTTAACGAAACCCACGCGTTTATGCCCTCAATAATCCTCATATACGGCAAAAATCAAATTCAGATTGGAAAAAAAACAAAAAAAAACACGAGTTATGAAATGTCACCTGCGGCAAAGTCTCAAACCAGGTTATCAATCAACCGAATAAGCCATATAATCAGAGGAAGTCATGCAATTGTTATTTGCTTCCAGACTTTCCACCCTCTTAAGAGCTATTTATTCGTTGGTGAGGTATTTATTTTCTTGACTGGTTTATCGACGGATTTTCCGTGCTGCGCCGAATATTTCTCAAGGGAAGATTTTCCGTAAAAAAATAAAATAAAAGATTTTCGGAAAAGTTCGGGAAACATTGTTGCTACGAAACGGGCGGTGGCCCTTCGCGCGGCGAACGCGATATGCGAGAAGGCCTGTAAATGAACAAAAAATCAGCCTGAAAAATCTTTACGGAGCGGATCCTGAAGCAAAATGGCTTTTTTAAAAGAAAATCCCCGCGTGATGGCATCACTTAACCTCTAATTAAGCCCGACGAAAGGCTCTTGCCGAAATGGATCCAGGTAAAACAGAAATACCATATTTACTAGTACCGTACTTTCAGCTTCTGAGAATAAAAAAGAAATTCAATTCCAATATCACGTCATTAAGTATTCTCGATAACGCTGTTCAGCTGTTAGCCTTGTTACAGCTGGAGAAGCTTTTACACTAGGATCGAAGATCTGTTGACAATCTTTAAAAATCTTGACACGCTGTTCTTTAGAATGAGTTCTAGGAATTCTCGTGTCTGTTTCTACATCCTCTTGTTTTTATAACAGTAATTAGAAACTCATTGCCAGTGTACCTGATCCAGGAATTCGACCTTGAAACGAGAATTATTCCGTTGCCTCTTATTGTTAGGATAGCTTTCTCCGGGTCAACGCACAATAATGACGAGTCATCTAAAGTAGTCCGCTCGGAGTTCTTCCACGTGAATGAAAAAACTATCGCGTTCACAGAATTCAACCGCGGTAAGATGTAAGTGCTTTTCCGATATTTTTACAAGGCGGAAAAAAACTTTTGTTGCAGGATGGCCAAACGGCGAAGACGGATTATTGCATTTCGGGGCGACTTCCCATTTGACTTCCGACAGTGCGCTTTCTCGCGCTTCCGCCGCCTGCGACTGCGGAAACTGTCAACGGAACCATTTCCCCATTCGACCGGTTGAGCAAATGCACTTTTCACAGGTAGAAACTTAAATCTGAAAATTCGTTGGAAATTTAAAAGAGAATTTTCTGACTCTCGTGTGCCACGCTTCAAAGCCAAAACTGCAGTTTTGTAGTACGTTGAATGAAAGATTGTTTCAGGATGGAGAAGAGATATAGAAAATAGATCCCTTGGTGCTAAGAGTCTCACAGAGATGACGACTTTTCACGAACACTTATCACACTTAACTTTCTTCATTTTTTTTTTTTACAAAGCATCACGCATATCCAAGCAGAGACCACGTGACCGATTCGACCGAGCTGTTTCAATATGATTCCGGGAAACCAACCAGGCACAGGCGACCAGATGATCGATCAAGTAAGGTCAGTAATATCAAGCAAGCTCTTCGCATAGGCAGCCCACACGACTATTGTGTAATGCCGGTTGCCTACATCCTTCCAGATGGCCCGGATTCCCACTCCTGTCCGGCAAAGGCTCCCTGATGACAACGCCCAGTTCGCAGGATACGCTCAAATGGTTCGTCCGAAAAGGGCGACCTTAAATGGAACAGTCCTTGAATGAAACAGTGAGAGAATAACGGAGCAAGAATCAGTCTTGTAGCTCCTATAAAATAAGTCGTGCAGACTGCTTACAGCACGACGGAAAATCCCTGAACTATTTTTCGTAGAAAGAGTTTCCTATATGCCTATGTAAGAGTGACATTCTGATTTGTAGGCCCCGATGCAAACCCCGGTTGCTCATAGGGAACCTCCAGCAGTCGGTTCCAGGAGGAGGGCGTCCGCAAAAACCACTGGTAAAGATTTAATTGAAACCCTATGAAACAATAATACCCGCTTTGGATACTCCTAAACCCGTTTTTAGGTAGTATATTTCGGCTTTCGATGTACATTTACAATCCATCAAAACAAACGAAAGGGCAGGGCTCGGCTCGGCGAAAGCTTTTCAACTATTCATACATCTATCTTGAACACTGAACAAAATATGTGTCGTTTACGCAGCTTGTAACACACAGAAGGAAGGTATGTTCGTGTCGATGTACGGCAAGCTCTGTTGATTAATGCCCTCTATACCTTCTAGATATTCATCAACATACCGTCAATCCGAAGCAATCTTCGAAAGCGCACGGCACCTCCGGTCCTCACAGAAACCAGCTCCCTAGTGGCACGCATCAAACACCCAGTGCCCCCGCCAAAACAGCGACCCGAGTGAGTCATAAAATTAGCGCGAACACTTCTTCAAGATGCCATCAATTCCCTTATTATGAGCAACGACCATACATTTACTTACAGATACCTATTCTTTTCTAATGTATATATAACACACGCGTCTTATCCTATACATTTTCCGAAACATAAAGATTAATCTGCGATGAACACGGTAATACCGACATTTTACATTAAAAATTACACTTTCAAAATCGCAAAGCATTCAAACAGGCCTCAAATTTTTCGGAATGGAATTCTAGATTAAATCTCCCACGGTTAAATTTTAGGCTATGCAGAAGGTTGAAAATCATCTAGAATCTAGAGGATTCGATTCTACGATAAATCAAATCCTTTGTTTGGAATTTGATTTCGAATTAGGAAAGGGGGGAGGTTGTTGCTTTGGCGCTAGTGTCTTAGAGAAGGCGCTTGCTTGTTCCCGCAGGTGGGCAGCGGAGTGGCGCCGCAGCTGGCGCCGCTCCCCGGCAAGTCGCCGTCGACGTACCTGAGTCAGCGGGCGCAGCAGAACGCCGTGCACCACGCCGGCGACAGCCGCTACTGTCTGGTGCAGCGCTTCCCGCTCCGGACGACGCCGGTGCGCAGGCCCAGCGACACGCAAACGACCCGGGCGACCGCCCCTTGGGCGCCCTCCGGCGCCAGCAGTGCTGCCAACCAGCGGTGAGCGTTAACAGCCCAAAGTATTTGAAGTGTTTAGCGAGTGTTTAGCTTAAGAGAAATTGGAAAGAATCTTTCCATCAAACTAAGAAATTTTAAGCTTTGAGAAATGCCTAAATTATTAAATTTCAGGTTTCCAAAAAGGTAATATTTTTTTTAGATTGTGACAATACTGAACTGAAAAGATCCTCTATGTTTCTGTTTCCGAACGGCATCGCTGGACGGTAGAAGGTTAACGCCCTCTACGCTAGACGAGATTTGGTCAGCTTATAAGGTTCATAGACGCGGGTAGAGATTAGACTACTTTGGGTAATATTTGATGACCTCGGGAGGTTTGTGGGTCCAGGTGGACAATCTTTCGTTAGACTTAGTAAGGGTTGGTTAGCTAGCGTTAAGCTAGGTTAGGCTTCAAAGTACTTATGTAATAGCTGACCTGTCATGTTTACCCTGGTCATTTCGTTCGCCTTTTGGACTCCTGCGTATTGCTTTCAACTATTCCTAGTTGGTTACACAATACTCTAAATTTAAATCAGTGAGAGACCACGAGATTCACTGAAAATTCACTGAATTTCAGAGACTCTCACTAATTCAAATTTAAAGTGAATTGAACAACTTGGTTGTATACGTTTCGTACGTAAATAATCGTTTGGTTGCAGGTCTAATCCTGGTAAAAAGCAGGCGAGATCCGCGCCTCAAAACAACAAAGGAGGCACCTAAAATAGGTCCTTTACATTCATTCGGCCAGAGTTCTTCACATTTTTGGATCTAACAAGGCATGCTTTCAAAAACAGACATGTAAAGGACCTTTAAGCATCGGACGGTTGGGAAAATTTACTAACCCGTAATACGATAATTATGTAACATAATGTAAATAATGTAAAACTGATTTACACCGTTCAGAAGTTTTACTACGGTCCAGCCAGGCCACAGCACTATTTCGAGCATGTATACCTTGTTTTTTGTATTTTTTAAAAACTCGTGTAGAAATATAACCGTTTTTAACAGAGAAATAATTTTACATACTTCTGCAAAAAAAAAAGAAGAAAAAAAACAGGTTTTGAATAGCTTTACCTCTAGCTAAATTGGTTATCGAAAGGGCTTTGGGTGTCTAGTTCAAGGTCAAAAACCTGGAAAGCACGCTCAAAGTATAGAGAGGGGAGTGAAGGAGGGGTGGCCCAATTCCGAACCCCAGGGCTGAATCGACAACGCAGCCCTTCCCCTGCCCTCTGAAGAATCCTTCACGTAGGTATGTTTCAGAATCTAAAATACCGAGTTACCGAGAGGTAAAGTCAAGGTTATTAGAGTCGACTGAAAACAAACGCATCGTAAACCTTACAGTTTAGAAGGCGAAGATAAAGCACGTAAGAACGCTACCTTTTAAGATTTCTTTTCAAAACGGTAACAGCTAAAAAGAACAAAACGTAAAAAAAATAGGGAATGAATTGTAACGACTGTTTGAAAACAGGATCATATCCGACAAACTGGAATCTTCCACGGTAAGGTTCAAGGGAATTGCCGGGGCGTTAGGTTCGTTTAGGTCGAATTAGGTTAGAGACCGGTTGAATCGAGAATTTTCTTTATCAGTGTTCGTCCCTCGAATTAGAAAAACAGTAGCTTCAAGGAAATAGCTCATTGTTTTGGAATAAATCGATTGGCGAGATCGTCGGTTGGTGTGGGCTGTGGAAGGAAGAGAACGGTCGTTAGAGAGCGGAGAGAGCGGCGAGAAGAGCAGCAAGAGCGCCGCAATGCAATATCTGCGGCAATAAATGGAAGGAACTCGGCCGGCGTGTCGGCATCCGCGGAATGGCTGCTGGGGTGACGTCATACTTCCAAGAGGGCGCGAGCTTTCAGGGCTGCCAACAGTGCAATCATTGTTGCCACCATTACGACTAATCTTTGCCTCTTTCTGATCACAACTAATGAACCGTCTACGTTAAAGAAAAAGTCGCTTTTTAAGCTAATATACTGTTTCTTTGTTTTTTATTTTTATTTTTCGAATAAAAATTTTGAAAATTAACTCTTTGGTGGTGGCCTTAAGTTTTCATACAACGTTATTTGGCGAAGTTATTAAGTTTACATTTTCTGATTTATATGTTATACCGTGGGTCGAACTTTAATGACATAATGAGGGATTCCGGTGACATAGCCGCGAAAGTTTGGTTATTCTATGACTCACATCGTTATTACTCTCGGCTGCGACAACAATATTTTAGGTGCCGTGTGCTGCACTTCTTTCGGATTCCTCTCGTGAGGGAGACACGAGAGGCACAAAATGCAACCTTTAAATTCGCCGAGTTGAGAGCGCGGCGGCAAGACGTCAAGGATGTTAAAAGGAATGAAAAAATGAGGTCCACAAAGAAAAGGTGTTTCATTCCATCTGTGTGTCCCTTGCCCAACACTGCCAAAGCAGGGTCTCTTTTCATCACTTCCTTATCACGGGAAGTCTTGGGCTCGTAGATGAACCGACGTCAGCAGCTCCATAATCGCGACCCCCCCCTCCAAAAAAAAACACAAGAGAGAGCTGACATTAAAGAACGTGCGGAATATTCCGATGATGTCATTTCGAACCGATTTTGACGTCAAAATGGTCTTCCTTATTAATCAAATCATCGCCTTTGACAGTTTACTTACAGAGTAAGCGGTAGTCTAGGAATAATCTTGATTATGTTACGAAACTACAGGTTAGAGAGTGCGTCTAAATAGCAAGCTTCTATGGGTCCACTACGTTATATGTATGTGAACCCAGAGGCGTCTTGTAAGGTATAAGCTATGATAGCATGATCATTAAATGCTGCACAGTCCCAGTGCCTGGTTAATAACCCTTTGTGAGACATCAACGAGAAGCCAGACCCGAATCAGGGTTGGGGGATGCGATCAAAAGAGCAGGGGGAGTGGGAGGCTGTCAGGGAAGAAGGAAAGTGTCCTTGTGCCTCGCTCCGAATCCGCGCCGCTCGACAACGAGAGGGGCAGGAGGCAGATAAACAATGTTGATGTGATTGCAGATCCCCGTCTGAGCAGCAGGCATAGTTGCAGTTCATGGCTAGTTGGGCAAACAAGTCTGTGGCAAGGAAGAAGTTGACTTTGGCACAGGTACTTCCGAAGGCGTCGTCATTCTTGTTGATTCGGAAAGAAAGGGGTGGGGGAGGGGTAAGGGCAGGGGGAGGGAGGCCCAATTAGGCAAAGAAAAGTTGAAGGAGCTTCGAAGGCGTGCCTCCGACAAAGTGTTGGCCACTCCATACTTGGTCCAAATTGCATGTCACCATCAGGCAAGACGCACCGCACCGCGTACTGCCGCAGCCACCACCGCCGCAACACCAATTTTTGGCCGCCGCCGCCACGTGATCTCTTTATTGGCTCTAATTGAAGTTATTCATTCGAGAAAAGTTGCCGTAAAGTGACCAGCTGACAGTAGTTCTCACTGTAAATTTGGACGGTTCAAGTTTCCTCATCCCGTGATGGGCCTTTCGTGGCTACGCTTAGAGGAAAAGGCAAAGAATAAGTAACCTAACCTAAGTTAACCCAACCTAAGTTAACCTTAACTAATTTAACCTAACCTAAGTTAACCTAACCTAACTGCCGCCGAGAAGTGGCATCAGGCATCGCGTCCGTTAGGTTAGGTTATGCGCCTCTCTCCGCTCGGCTCGGTGAAGAAAAATTAATCACAAAAGGCGGGAAATTAAACATTTTAAAGTGAAAGTATTCAGCTGAAAAAAGTTAAACAAGTCATACCGAAAGCGAAGTTTTTGGGGAATCATGAATATGGGGCGGCGAGTGTAGAGGGCCTCGCTTGTCATAACGAATCACTTGTTGACTCGCCGCAAAAGGAATGCTGAATTGCAGTTGGCCTTACTCTGATGACGTTTACAGGGAGATCCATTTAAGGAGGGGGCGGCCCAGCCCCCCTCCCCCCTCCGAGGGTCAAGGCAAAAGCTAGGAATTTTTATTTCGTGGGTTAATATTTGGCGTGCCATTAGCACTAACAGTAAGATTCTATTTTACTTCGAAAGAGGTTTAATCTTAAGAATGCTACAAAAAAGGATACTAATTACAGTAAAAGACACCTAACAGGTACAGGAATCAGTGAGTAGAAATATTAATCAGAGCTTGGTTGAACATTCCTCGCGTTATTTTTAACAGAGTAACTCTAAGGTTAACTCTCTTTAGAGGGAGCTTTGCGGACGTAGTTTAAGGACTTTCCCTCGCGTTGATAAGCCAGCTTCCAGCTTCCCCTTCCGCAAGGCCACGTCAACAGACAAAGAAAGAAGACTGCATGATGAATCCGCGCCCAGAGGAGAAAATGAGAAAGCACAAAGCTTGGCTGGGCGAGTTAGACTCCGTTGCGTGGCACGTTAGACTCCTTTCCCGTTCCGATCCGTTGTGTTCCGCAAAGCCCTACAAATGAATGAGGTCCACATCACGCGTTTGAGTTTGAGGCTTCCGCCTTTGTTCACTTCACATGTTTTGCTTGTCGTTAGATTAAAAAATGGCGCGTCCTTGAATGAGTCTGTCGCAAAGAACAGGGAAGTTTCTGCTCACATTTGTGAGGTCGCGAATTCGAGCGGCCAATTACAAGGGGAGAATATGTTTACTCACCTAACCTAATCTGATATCCCTCGCGAAACCTTTCCCAACTCAATCTTAATATAACCCGACCTGACATAACCTGACTTGACCTAACCTAACTGGGCTTCGACTTTTAAGAGGCGTTCTGATAATATTTCAATTCGTTTCATAAACAAGGAAGTGACGCATCTCTTGTAATTATATCACGGTAATCAAAACATTTCTTGAAACTCTCTAGAGGGTTAAACTGCAAATGAAATGAAATAATTAACTCTTGGACGTTTTTTGAAACAGCCCTCGGAGACTGACTAGAAGATTCTCTGTTTAGTGACGATCTGAAAACATTTTTCTTGAATTTTCAGCGGGTTTTATCAAAAACTAGCGTTGTTTAAGAGACATTGTTTTCGGGGGGAAAATGTTGGAAGTCTTCGCAAAATCTGTCAAAAAGAAGAATGCGTCTAGACATGTTTTACAATCACTAGTCGCTGAATTTTTCTTTAAAAGCTTCAAACTAAGATTTAGAAGAGACCTTTACCTCCAGAACTTATTAGCACTCCTAATTATCTTTAATTCAATTTTAATTAAGTTGAATTTAAATCTGTTACTGTCTTATCTGAGTTAATTATGCTCATACTTCCCACACCCCTTGAAGAAATAATTTAAAAAAGACCATACTCATTCTAAATAATTAAATGAATACAACAATGTTTGTTCTTAAAAAAATGAAAACATACATCATAATTAGCACCAAACAATTCTTGTTTCATCTTCAAAGCTTTCAAAGGATCTTATTAAAATTTATCAGTTGTCTCGGTGGATTCCCTGCTCCTGAGAATTGAGCAGTTCACTCTGGAAATTAATCTTTCAAGGATTAATTCCTTAAGATTGTTAATGTATTGGCGAAAAATTCAAATACAGCCGATCAGTGTGGGTGGCGGGTGAGGGCCGCATGCGCGTCGGCCCCGGCGCCCCCCCCCCCGGCCCTCGCAGCGCCTATTCGCCCGACTTGGACTCGCCGCTCTGGGAATTCCGCGCTCGCCCGCCGCGCCGTCCACATAGGCAACCCGCCACGCAGCGCTCCGTCACCGCTTTAAAGTGAAGTGTTTGCAACAAGTGAAGCCGTGGACCAGCAACAGGTTAGCAATAGCACAACGCTCTTGCCTCGCCGGTCACTAAGGATAAAACCCTAAAAACCGTGTTAGAAGGTTCTTTAAAACCTTTTTAAAATGTTTTTTTTTAAAAACCTCTTTCGTTTTTTTTTACCGGTTTATGCCGACAATTAAAAAAATAGCCACGAACTTTGGATTGATCGTGCTAAATACCACGAATACCGTCAGCCTTTTCTTGTTATTTCAACCAACTTTTTGCCTACTTATTTCTACTCTTCACATACGGCAAGTAAAATTTTGCAAAAAAGCATTCAAAATTTAGGTTGAGGTTTATCTGAGATCGTAAGTTTTTTATACACGTCTTTTTTTAATATTTTCAATCAACGAATTTGGTGAAGGATTATTAGCTTTAACACCTGCTGTGGTTCGTGAGCATCCCTCTGGAAGTCGGTAAAGGAAAACGAAAGGTAACAGCCCGTAAGTGCTCAATTAAAAACGGGACGGAGGAATACAGAATAATTGTGCGTGAATGTTAATTATATTCCAAAATTAACCGCAGATACATTCCCCTGCATCGTTCAAAAATAAGAATTGTACATGAAAACTTAATTTCCTTTTTTTCTCGTCGACCGGATAACAGTAAAGTGTAAGTCTCGTAAAGCTTTTAAGAAAATAAATTAATTGATAACTATTACGGATCTTCGCTTTTTATACAGCTGCTTTCTAAAGGAGCGTATTAAGAAATATATCTTGAATTTCTTTTACGAGACATTCGATTTTTTTCGAAGATTTTTTTAATCGCATTACAATCGTAACTATTTGCAGATTCCACCATTCCGAACTTCGCTCTAAAAACATGTTTCACTAATAAGACAATGTTTATCGTATCGTTGTAAATTCTTACTTTCTAGAAACAATTTTTCCTCACACTCACGTTCAACATGATATGCTCGCCTCATTGCTTTTAATACGAATCATACTGTCTTCAAAAAAGCAACACTTTTAAGACACTTTACTATATCATAACCCTTTTCCGAATTTTCAAACCGGCTTGTAAACGCATCGGAAGACGTCGTAGGTGCTCACGAACCCTTATGGTGTCTCTTTTCCGCTTACCTATCCAACGATGTGCAAAGTTAAAACCCGCATACAGGTCCTGTCCCTGCGCTGCCATCCCTCCAATCAACGAATAACATTAGCGTGTTTAAATCACGAGGTGAACGGACCGTTCGCTTTGGTCGACCCGAATCGCTTAATTGTAACTCCGCGTCCGCGCTCAAGCCCTTGCAAACAAAACTTAAGCTGCCGTGACGTACAGGAAAGTCAGCAAGGTCGTTGAAACTTATGATAGTTCATTAAAGGGGCTCCCTCAGAAGTTTCTATTACCTGACTCGTTTGTTTGTTTGTTTGTTTGTTTTGTTTTTTGTTCGTTTGTTTTTTTCTTCTTTTTTTTAAGGAAGGGGGATGAAATGGCTATGATAACTTCAAAGTCCATTTGAATCCGTTCTTCGGACTAGGCTGAAAAGTTGTCAAAGTATAGATACAATGCCCGGGTTGAAGTGTCCATGCAATATACATGCCGAATCATCCATTTCTTGAAAAAACGCAAATGGATATCCATATGTCTATGCTATATCCACGAACTACGGAAGGAATTTTTTGGTATCGATTTAACCATTGACATTGCATCGATACTTTAACCCGTGTTTTCAACTTTCATGCAGCACATATAATTTGGTCGCCAAACCATAAGAAGCAACAATGGAGCGAGGCACAAAGTACACCTAACGTTACTTATAACCTTGGTTAACCTAAGAAAATGGTCGCCAAGCCTGAGGCCGCTTACTTCCTACCACCGACAGGTAAACGGTGGCATCAGACAAGGCCGATCGTATCGATGGCGAAGCAAAGCACAGGGCACCTCATTCGATGCAATTTCATCGCAGGTAAAGTGGGTCACAAAAGTCGTGACCCCTGCTTCCATGAGAAAAACATAGAAGCGGTGTTCATGACTTTTGTGGCCCACTGTACATGTCGTTTACACTATGTTATGAAAGATTAGTAACTACAGTAGTAGTCAATAGTTTAGATTAGGTAGTCTGTTCCTCGCTCCACTGTCGCTCCGCTCTGATTGGCTCCGAACTGTGAAACACAAGATATAGAAAACGCATCCTTTGATAGGTCGTAAGAAGTAGGTTTAACGCCAAGGCTAAATCCATGTACCATGTGAGTTTTGTCCCCCTGAGGATTTTCTGAAATGCCGATGCAACCAGCTTGACACACTTGTCACGCGGGTTGCCTATATTTCATCGCCTCGGACTTCAGTAAAGTCTGCTTCGTGT
>Ga0058701_10003353_pt1 | contig 12642 bp, 15 predicted proteins | sample AgamicOrMae_FD_97039 | JGI IMG/M metagenome (GOLD analysis project Ga0058701, IMG submission 97039) | Agave microbial communities from Guanajuato, Mexico - Or.Ma.e | ecosystem: Host-associated > Plants > Phyllosphere > Phylloplane/Leaf | place: Guanajuato, Mexico | collected 2012-06-04
GGACGTCCCTTTAACAGTTTGGGGATATCCCCGACTGAATTAGGGATATCCCCAAGCCTTTGAGGACATCCTTAACCCATTTGGGGACATCCCTCAACCATTTAAAGACATCCCCAAACTATTTAGGGATATCCCTTACGATTTGAGGACCTCCCCAAATGATTAAGGGATATCCCTAAAAAATAAGGGATATCCCCAAAAAAATTGGGGATGTCCCCAAATGATTTGGGGACATTTACACTTGGGAACATCCGTGGACCTAACCACAACTGTTTGTCGCACCTCATCATAATGAAATCTTTAACTAGGTGGAACACAACAGTTAGAAAATTCTGTCTTTGACATTAACAGCGTAGAGAATTTCAGTCAAACGCTTGATAAAAATGATGAGGTAATTTTTTTTTGTTCTTACAGGTATGCGGTTTGCGATGGTTCAAATGAAAGCAGTTCTCTTACAGCTGATGTACAGATATAATGTGGATCTCCCTGACGATACGAGAACAATGGATTTCCATCCATCTTCTTTTATAATTCAACCCAGGAGAGACTTTTTCATCAAAGTTACTCCAAGAGTATCGGCACAATAATATGTAAATAAAAGTTATCTCTGTGAAATGTGTGTATGTGGTTTTGTATAATTGTTACTTTAGCGCAGAAATTTAGTGAATAAACGAGTGTTTTTGTTACCTAGAGCTGTATGAACCGTTGCTGTTTTTCCTTTCTTACCAACTCTCTCTAGTGTTTTGTTGAGCCTACTTTCGGAACGATTCCCGGGCGCAAGCTCGTACTTTATCTTCGCTGGAAGTTTTATCAGACTTCAGACTATTTGTTGAAACTAACCTAACGTAACCTAACCTAAGCTAGAGTGAAAGGGAGAGGAACCGTTGCGCCAAATGTGCGTCAAGCTCTGCCGAATAAATATAGCAGAAGAGGACGTTGATAAGCTTTCAATTCTGTGTCAAAAAAGGATAGCAGATGAGTTCCTTGCACGGTACAGTACGTTTCCGAAGTTCCTTATTTGATCCAGGATAGCTCGGGATAGTTTATGTCAACCCAGGTTTTTTAGGTTGAGATAAGGTAAGGTCATAATTTTGATTTCGGTTAGGGAAAGATGCGACAATTTAGGTCAGGTCGGGATAGGTGAACTTGTTAGGTTACGCTCCCCACCTACATACACGTCGCGGTACCCGTCGTAAGGCAACTATTTCCGGTTGCAGGGACCAGTCAGACAAACCCAAAATTCTTACGACAAAAGCCTTTTTAAAAAAAGGATTTTGCTCAAAATGATACGATATTTGAGTCGGGTAGCTGTCATAAGCGCCAAAAACCACAAGCGCCAACGCCGCAAGCGCCAATCCGTAACCGCCAAACGAGAAAAGTCGCAAACACCAAAGGTCTTAACCGCAATACTAACCTTGCCTAACCTAACTTAACCTAACCTCACTTAACCTAACCTAACTTGACCTAACCTATACAAACTTTGGCTTTTGCGACTTTTCTCGTTTGGCGGTTACGTACTGGAGCTTGCGGCGTTGGCGCTTGTGGCGTTGGCACTTGTGGTTTTTGGCGCTAACGAATGCCCCCCATTTGAGTCCTCACCTTGTCCTTTGTGTCTACAGTTTATCAGGTAGCATTGTCTCGAGAGATAACGCGTATTCGAGGTGAACGTACCGACGAATCGTGGCGTTGAGCATAATCGCTGTACTCTTATTGTTTAGCGGGAAACTTAGGGTGACTATAGCTCCACTTTGTAAGCAAGCGTTATTTTCAGATGACGCCGTGTGTTGCTTCGGTAGAGATGTTGTGGTACCCGAGACGCTCTCCAGCTGCAGTTGCGGCACTCGCTGCGCGCTACCGATTCGGCATCTCTTGACAATCAGCGACGGAACTACGAATATGGTTGGTCTTACCGGGTTACGGTAGTCACCACAATCATCTGCACCACCGCCATCATGGGGAGTGCTTCTTCCAAGTTTAAGAAGTACCTCCAACATGGCGATGAATTCGCTGCTATGCAGGTAATCATCGTTTTCCATGGATACAAAATATATTTCATCTCGTTTAAAAAGCCACGACTTTCGCTGTATTTACGAGGTGGGAATCCATTTATCTGCTAGATCGGGGAATCGCTTGTGTGTATGATTCTTAACCCATACCAGCCCGAAGTATTTGGAATAAAATTTAGCTTAAGAGAAATTCCAAGGATTTTTCTCATTAAATTACGCAATTTTAAGCTTTGGGAAATGCCTAAATTATTAAATTTCAGGTTTCCAGGGGTGATATTTTTTAAACTGTGACAATACTGAACTGGAAATAACCTCTAAAATATTTTTTTCTGTTTCCGAACGGCATCGCTGGGCGGTAGTGGTTTCATCTGCGAACTCTTTCTTTGTCATTTGTTGGTCACAACCCTTTCCTCCTTTTGACTCAATCCGTGGCATTTACATCATCCGAGGGATCCTTAAAATATGTCGTATTTTTCTTGCGTTATCGTCTGGGTCGAATTATCACTTTTTGTCGTTTCAGGTGTTTCAGAGCTCGCCTGACCTTCGTCGAAGTCTGGATCCGAACACGAGCTACGGAGAAACGCACCTTCACAACACGGCGTTACACTACGCTTCCAAGCATGGCATGAAACATCTTCTAAGGTAATCACTAACCTCTCATGACAAAAATAAAAAAAAATTGAGATGAGATCTTTGGAGATTGGGGTCATTATTCACGCTGTTTTCCTTTTTTTGTGTCAGGACGTTTCTCAACGACCTCGGTGGTAATCCCAACAAAAGAAATGGTCACGACGAAACCGCCCTGCATTCCGCCTGCCAACTCAACGGGAACATGTGGTTCTCTGCACAAGAAAGGAGAGCTGCTTGCGTTTTGCTGTTGCTGCAGTGGAGAGGAGCAGAGCTCAGCAACGGCGGACGGGAGCGGGTTGATCTGCAAGCACAAAATCAGGTCAGTACATTTCTGAAACGGTTTTTAAACGCGCGATTTTCGAACTCTTTTTCAGACATTGATTATTTTTTTAATTCGGGAGTTATCTTTCAAAAGTCAAGTGCCTACATCTCACGGGATCACTTATCGGCCACATCTCACGGATATACACTTGAGATACATAAATAATAGCACTCAAAGTAAAACGGAGTGAGCAATAAGGCAAAAGAAATTAACAAACATCAGTTGAAATCAACAGGGGAGAACTTCTGGGAAACGTCACCTTTGGCGCAATGTAGATTCTGATGCTTTTACCTATTTTCCACAGAAAGGCGATACGGCGTTGCATTGTGCGGCGGAGTCGGGCTTAAAAAGGTGTGTCGAGCTTCTAGTTGCCCACGGCTCCCCGCTTTTCTCCGAGAACCACGAAAGACTGACCCCTTGTGACGTCGCTGTTCGAGCCCAGCATCATGATATCGCGACGTATCTCGAATCGAAGATGGTTTTTGTAAGTACCTACGAAAGTATCGGACTCCTATTTTTTCGGAAACTAATTCCCCCAACTGAGTACCTACATGGCGTTTGAGTTGAAATTCGTATTGAGTTTCTGAACGTACCTAATTGAATAACCGAACTCTATCCAAGAAAAGAGCTAGTGAAATTACACTGCGTGCGTTTTGAGTTGTTAAGGATGTTAATCAGATTTTATTCACAGGCTGACAGCAGTGATACGGTAAACGAGGCAGAACTGTACGGAAGTAGCGAACCGGACGAAGTTTATTCAGGACTTCGAACTCAGGACCTCCAGGAAGCCAAGGATCAGCTGTTAGTTGAAACCAGTGACATGCTTCATATTCCTCTTTTCACCGCTGAAGCTCTTCTCAGAGATAACGGTGAGCAAATCAAACCTCATATTATTCCCGATTCTTCCGGAAGTTCCTTTAGAACTTCGAGAGAACATTGTCAGATTTGACGAAATCTCACGATCACGAGTTTTCAGTGTCTCTATGCTACTTCTCCATTCGCGTATCCGACTTTGACTTGGGCACATTGCGTCTCTCCAGAGTGGTCCAGGGAATCGCTGCTTGAAAAGTGGATGAAGGATGCTGTGCAGTGCTGCCAACTTGCGGGTGTGCAGCCTCCTGCATCCGCGTGGCAGTGCGTCGGCAGTGTTGCCAACGGCATGCCAGCCTCGCGGCTTGCCCGCTCGCCGAGCGTTGTGGAGGAGTCGAACAGCTGCGACGAAGAGGATCCGGGCAGCTTAGGCGACCCGGCCGCGGATTGCGATCATCTGCTGCGCTCTCCGGGAACAAGAAGTAATTTTAGTCATTCGGGGGACAATTCAAGTGCCAATGCCGTCGAGCAGGAAACCCTGGAGGTACTGAATTTTTCATCCCCTACAGAATTTCTCATATTTTAGCAGCATTTCTGAGATATCCCGGGGTAATTTACGTGTTGTTTCAGTGCGGAATATGTTTGCGATCGGTCAGCCTGGCCGAGATGACTGAAGAGGCTTCGATGAGTTGCGAACACAGTTTTTGCCGAGCTTGCTGGGAAAGTTACCTCACCTTAAAAATTAGCGAAGGTGACGCCCACCATATCAGCTGTCCTGCGTTTAACTGCGATATTTTGGTGCCTGTAGAAGTTATAGAGAACCTCGTTACACCCGATGTTGCTAGGCGATATCTTCAGTTTGATATCAAGGTGAGTTTCCTTGCTCATTGGTTTATACGCCGCTCTCCAACAATGTACGAAAAATATAGGTCACGCGTGAATGCATTTTTGTTGGTAAAACTGCTTTTTCTACCCAAATAATCCTCTAAAATCAAGAGTAATTCGCTAAAAATATTGCTCGTGAATTGACCGCTTGACCTTGGAAACGAAATGGCCTTATGAAAAACACGGTCTCCACAAAAAAAAAAACGTCTTTTAAGTGGTTTTAAGTAAACTCCTGAAAAGAAATCAGAGGGAATTTTTAGGTTGAAAGTCTTTTGGGCGAATTTTGGACTGTTGAAAATGCTTCCTTCGAAAAATCATTTCAGCCTGAAATCTACCATTTTTTTTGTTGTTTTTTTTGTTAGAAGTCGTTCGTGTTTCAATCTTTTGTAAAAGACTCAATTGTTGGCAGGCGTTTGTGGAGAGTAGTAGAAGCATCAAATGGTGCCCTATGCCCGGTTGTGGCCAAGCCGTGCGCCTTCCGGAAACGGAACAAGTAACTCGGACGAGGCACAATGTCGCTGCAACGTCACACGCGGTCGACTGTGGAAACGGACATTTCTTTTGCTGGTAGGTTGGCTATCATGTCTCGGAGGAACTTTGTAAATCGTCGCTTCTTCTTTTTGAGAACTGACTTTGGAATGCAGGGAATGTCTGGGAGAGGCCCACGCCCCCAGCAGCTGTGCTCAGTGGCAGCTGTGGCAGCAGAAAATCGCCGAGGTGAAACCAGAGGAATTACCTGCTTCAGGAGTCGAGACTGAAGATGCTGCCAACTGCCTGTGGCTCGTCACGAATAGTAAACCTTGTCCCAATTGCAAATCTCCTATCCAAAAAAATGAAGGCTGTAACCACATGAAGTGTTCAAAAGTAAGTGCGGGGAGAGCGCCTGCCAATCGGAGGATAGGCAACACCAACACGCTCGTGTCGAGGTGGTTGCCTATCCTCGCATTGACAGGGGCTCTAAGTACCATCATCATCTCCTTTGCTGATTTTAGTGAAGTTAACAGCTGTAATCGTATGTTTTTGAGGTTCAGCAGCGGAAATCATTATATAATTGTTTGATATTTATATTTCTCAGTGCAAACTGGACTTCTGCTGGGTGTGCTTAGAAAGTTGGAAAAAACATAGCTCTTGTACCGGAGGATATTTCCGGTGCAATCGATTCGAAGCTGTGAATAAGGCTGACGAACGGCAAGGTATCCTCATCAGTGAGGTATGAGTTCAAAACTTCTCTTTACATATCGTTTTTTTTTTCGAAACACCCTAATTGCTAACCAAAGTCGAGCTTGCCTCTAACCCCACAAAGTATTGACAATACGACGAAAATCTCTTCGTAATTTGTATACTTAAGGTAAAAATATCAATTTTACTTTACCTTATGAAAAAAATATTTCACTTCCAGTAGGGAATTCTTCCAAATTTCAGTCCTGGAGATTGTTCTTTTTTTCTTTTCTTTAAAAAAAATTAAATTTAAAAATTAGGAGAATTTTTTAATTCCCTGGGCATGAACCGAAGTATTTTTTTACTTTTTGCAGGCGATGATGCGGAATCAGCAAACGTTGGAATTAAGCCGGTTTTTGCATTACTATACGCGATTTCGCAACCACGAAAATTCGCACAAATTAGAAGAACCTCTTTTACATTCTGCTCCGGCGAAAATGGCTCTGCTCGCCTCGTCTCTGCAGCCTAAACTAAGCCCTGGCGACGGTAGGTTTTCTGAACAAGGTTCCATTAGTCTAGGCAAGATTAGGTGTAATAAGTTGAGAGCCTAAACTTTTCAGTTGGTATACGCCTTGAAATCCGTAAGAAGGAGTTTGATTTGAAATTACGAACCACCAAGAAACTAATTCAGAATACCATTTCAGGGAAGGCCGAAAAAGGCGCTCAGTTTGTGGGTGCAGGGGTGCGAGAATTACTCAAAGCCCGTCGCATACTGTGTGGATCCTACGTGTACGGGTACTATCTGCAAGACAACGGGCAGAACAAACTGGTTTTCGAATTCATGCAGGTAAGTTTACGGAACAATCCCACGTGTTAATTTTACAAGGTTGTAGTGTCGACCTCCTGGAGGGAGAACACAAGAGGAAGGTAAAGCAAGTGCTGATTTGCCATTTAATATCACCGTTTTTTTTTATTCGTAGAACGAGCTTGAAGAGGTGACAGAAAAACTGTCGGAAATGATTGCGAGGCCATATCTACGCACGCCTCGGTCTCTGATCATCCAAACAACGGCTTTGGCGCGAAGAAAACGTCACGAGTTCGTGAGGGCGGTGAGCAAAGGGTTGGTACCCCCGGAAACGCCCCCATCACAAAGGCGCAGCAGAAAACGCCGGTTTCCCAGCCCCACCGGTGGAGACATGATGGAAGATGTAAGTTTCTCAACGCAGGGCATTGCACAACATAGGCGAAGATCTTGAATATATCCACATGTGCGTTGTATCGGCTCGGTTCTTTTCCAGGATTCTTGCTTAGGCCAGTCGCCTTCAGACGGAGCTACGTGTTCGAGATCTGGATGCGGGAGACCTCGGAGTAAGAATTCGCAACTCAACGCCTTGCAGAACTACTGCAGTATTCGATGTGCAGTTAAGTCGTCCGTAGGCGATGACGGTAGGTAGCTCTCCTTCTATTGCTTGTTCCGAGGAAAGGGCGCAAATTTTATTAATCTTTTTTGCAGCATATCCTTTGAGCGACTACAATATGGATTTGGTGATTGCCTTGGAAATGTCTCGGCTTCAGATGATTGAAGATCAGATGAAACAGTCCCAAAGAAATCAGCAACAGGGAAGTGGGTAAGTATTAGGAGACAGGTGAGGATCGCTAGGACCTTACTCACCATTACCTTTTTTTATTATCTTTTGAGTTTTTTTCGCATATTTGTTGTGGGAACTAATCCTTTTTTTACAACTAAAACTATTTCAGAGAAAATCCTTCATCGGAGTCAAATTTGGTAAATCGTCCGCCAGCACCTTTGCCTGCAGATAACGATTCATCAGACACAAGTTTTCGGCAAGGTATGCCCTGTAAATAATATAAAAAAGTTAAAATGAAAAATTAAAGGAAAACATAAATTGCAGCATAAAACGCAGTTGACTTGGGTAGTCGGGCAGGAAGATTACTTTTCTTCCTATTATTTTTGCAGAACCGTTAGACGAACAACTCCAACTAGCTATCCATCTCTCTCTCCAAGAGTCCAGAGAGGCTGTTGAAAACGAATCGCGAGAAGGCGCGTTCTCTGCCAAGAGCGCCGCAGATTTGACCGTCGATTATTTTTTAAAGAGCCTCGCCGGCAGGGTTAACCTGGATATGAAAACTCTCAGCCCGAGCGCCAACAGAGAGCCGAAGTTAGTCGCTCAATTGTTTATTGTCTGTGTTAACTAGAGAGTCGGGTTTGTGGCCGAGATTAAAGAGCTGCACGCGGTCAATTAAGGACATTATTTTAAAACGAATATGTCCCTTCATCCGCATTCTGATCCAGAATTGCAGCTGAACTGACGTCAGAACGGACGTTTCCTGGAACGCTTTTTTTCACCCAAACCTTACCTTACCCTGCTCGCAACATTCCTTAACCCACTACCGCCCAGCGATGCCGTTCGGAACAATTATTTTAGAGGTTCTCTCCAGTTCAGTATTGTCACAATTTTAAAAAAATGTCACCCCCCTGAAAACAAAAAAATTAATTATTTAGGCATTTTCCAAAGCTTAAAATTGCGTATTTCAATGGAAAAAATCCTTTCAATTTTACTTAAGCTAAATTTCACTCCAAATACTTTGGGCTGTTATGGGTTGACCTTACTCAAATGTAATCTAAACGAACTAAACTTTATCAAAACTTACCTAAACCAACAGGTCCTACCGCACTTAACCTCAACTAATGTGAACATGTGTTAACCTGTTGAACGTAACCTAACCTTACCTAACCTATTATCGTAACATACCTTATTTCACCTCAACCAAAGTGAATCAATCACGGCTATCTAACCTGCTATCATCAACCTGCTTCCAATCCTCAAAATGTCTAGAGAAGAAAAGTTTTAGGAAACGATAAGAACTGCAGATGAATAGACACATTCAGCTAAACTATTTAAAAAAAAAACTAAAAAGCACGTGAATGCATGAATTTTTGGAAGATCGTATCTTCTTCGTTCTTAATCCGAAAATGTCTTTTTAGCGCGACTGGACCGCCACCAAACGGTCAAGAAGAAGGCTGGAACGGCGAAGGCGAGAAAGACGCTCTCGTCGGCGGATTTAAGCCTTCGCTGGCGGAGGATGGGCGATTCGAGATCGGCGATATCCACGAGAAGGGGCTGTTCAACGGAACGGTGAATAGGAGCGGGACTGAGGAGGACGAATACGACGATTACGACGATTTCGGCGATGACCTAACCAGTGGACATTTGCTCAAAAGGTCTCATTCCACGGGGGACTTGTGTTTCCGCAGGGGCCGCGGAGCAGGTCGGAGAGACGCAGGGGAACCAAGGTAAAATTTTACAACCTTACAAAGTCTAGCTCCTATCACGTCTGTTTTTCCAGCATTACTCTTTTTTTTATGTAATTTACGCTAGGCTCGAGCGCTGATTAATAGATACACACTGCTCGTTTTTACTGAAAAATTCAGAGTGGTATCGATTTTTTTCAGGTATCATCTAGATTCGGATCATTCTAGCCAACATGATGAAAAGCCTGAGGAGGCAGCGCGGAGGATACTTAAAGCGGATCGGCATACGTTGCTACTCGCTGGTCTTCACGGTAGTGGTGGTAGCACTGCGGGGAGTACAGCAGGTAGTACCGCAGACAGCACCGCAGGCAGTACAGCAGGTAGTACTGCAGGAGAGCCAGAGAATGTTGAAATGGGACTCGCTTCCTTGGAGGACTCAACAACCACCTCGGATTCGCTCAACGCTGACTTGGAGGTACAAGAACAAAAAACATCTCTTCATTAAGTCAAATGGTCCTATGAACAGAAAAGGCAGTTTTTACCAGGTAGTAACAGAAGTGCTTCTAATGAAGTTTATCCTTTCAGGTATGCGGTATTCTGAACGCGCGTTCAAAGGCACAACCAAAACCTATGGCACCTGTCCGGAGTGGCGCTAACCTAGCGACGATCGGCAAAACGCGGGCTTTAGATTTGGGTGATGGGAACGATGTTGGACTGGATACGGTTGCCGTCGCAGATCCCAAGCCGACGACATCCTTCAACTGGGGCCCTGCTTCCCTTCCCACGACCCGACCTTCCTCGGACGAACTCCCCCTCGAGAGCTGCCGAAGTGCCACCATGAGCAGGTCCGTTCCTGGGAGGAACATCGACAGCTCCCAGAGGAGAGGCTTCGGCACATCTTCCCTCCGCATCCGTGTATGCAAGTCCCCTCAACAGAACGCCCCGACAGTTGCACCAGCAGCTCACATCGAGACGGACAGCTCCAACGAGTACGAGTCCGAGACAGGTATACCGAAATCGCCCACGCTGTTCATTTCGGGCGTGTCGATAAGTCGGACTCCCGAGCCCCGTTCCCCGGCTCTGTCGGTCGTCGGAGGGCGCCAGTCTCGATCCTCCAGTCTCACCGTTCCTCCCAGCCACCCCACGTCGCCTCCCCCGCTGGACGGCGAGGGGGTGTCCACGCCGACTTTATCGCCAGCGGCATCGCCTTCAGTAGGGAGGACAGCGTCGAACTCGCCGAGTTTCCGTTCGGGAAACTTGTCTCCTGTCCTCGGCCCTCGGCCAGCCATCATCCAGCAGACATCCCCCTCGGGAGTGACTCCCACGAAGAGCAAGTCGGCCAACGAGCCCGAGCGCGAGCGCGAGATGTTCCGTTTCCCGAAATCCTCCACCGACGGGTCCCTCAGTTCGGTACTGCACGTGCAAGAAAGTAACTTGAGCTCGGACGATTTTCACGAAGCTCTGTTTCTGCTCGAACGATGCCGTGCGGCCGGCTCCAACTCGTGTGGAAAAAAGAGGAAGAAGTCCAAAAACAAAAGGGACAAAGACAAAGAAAACAGTAGTGGTAAGCCTCATGAAGGCCTCGACGACAGTTCAGTACTTTGAAACGTCGTTTGAGGCTATTTATTTTTGGTGATGAACTCTCGAAAGACTTTCTCATGGACGTGATTTCGTATAAGTAGTTAGTGTGACTAGGCAAATGCATGCATGTTCATTAAAGATTGTGTTCTCGCGAAATAACATTGATGTCTATGGGTGGGTATTTTTGTCACCAAGTACGAAGGTTCAGCCATCTATTGAACGTCTTTTGAAATGGGAAGTCTCAAAAGCGGCATGAAAGCTAAATTTAAAGGAGGAGAGGTACTCGACTTTGTGTCTCTGATAGACATCTCTGTTTGCGAGAAATGGCCATCAATGTCATTGTTCTTTGGCTATGAAATGCTTGAGTTAACATGTCGTAGCCAAAACCTTTTCTATCCTTTATCTGAATTGCCCCAGCACAACCTTTTCCTCGATTATGTATAATTTTGAATCCGCCGTTACTTTGAAAGGTTTACAAGCTTTTACCATAAGGCGATTCGAAAAATCTTTCCACAACATTGACACGTTGAATTTTCCATTTCATGAGCTCCACCAATCGCCAGCTCGAGCGGAGCAACAGCAGGGCACGAATTCCTTAACCTAATAGAATTTAACCGCTTCTAGTCGCGGAAATAAACTTCATACTGAGAGTGAAAATTTATTTTTGAAATGTCTTTGGAAAGTTGTAGATCGGTTCTTGCGAACCCCTGCGGAAAATTCAACCTTCAAAACTGAGAGTGTAGCACAAATTTATTTCTACAGAGCACTTACTGCGTAAAATTTTTAAGGATAACCGAAAAGGAAATGCTCTTCGCTCCTTCAATTTAATGCCAAAACAGAACATTTGAAGGGGTTAACGACAGGAGCAAACGAACAAATCTTCTCGTCTTTCTGTAGATGAGATTATCTCACCCGTAGCAAGTCTTCGTGATATAACCTTAAATCTGTCTGACTGAACTATTTCTATTTAATAAGACTGAGTCTGCCTCTTTGCTGACATCAAAAACACATTTTGCCTGCGTCGAAAGTGCACACGTTGCAAACGAAAAACTTCCTTAGTGAGTCTATTTTGTTCCAATAAATTACGCAGCTTAGCCTATAGTGAACTATCGTGGCCAAAAAATGCTTTTTGCCTTCTCCTTTGACATAACGTTTAAATCTGAAAAAAAGTTTCTTTTGGAGTCATTGATTAGGTGCCAAAATAGGCTTTTAATGCTTTTATTTTTTGTATATTTTTAAGAATTGCGGAAGTTTTGTCTGCAAAGCCTAAGGCCCCATCTAGCAGTAGGGGCCATCAAAAAATCACGTATCACTTTATGGGCCACTTTTGACTCCTATCCTAATTAAACATTCCCCCACGCTTATCACAAAGAATTTAAACCATGTACCCCCCAAGGCTACTTGCTGGTAGTTCGCAGAAGACCCCTAGACATTGCAATCGAAGTTCATGGAGACCCTTACAGTGGTGAAGTGTAATTAAAAATATAACTGAAATCCTCTTAGGCGATACCGGTATCAAAAGACCAACAATTGTAGTAGTGTTTATCGTTTTTCGGATATTTTAAGTCTTTAATGCAATCTCGTCGCGTTGTTTACTCAAGAAAAAAAATAAGCTTATCTGAGCCGCTTTATGTTCCTCTGAAGAAAAATCGCTACCCAGACACAAAGTTCGCAACGCTCGACGGTTCTCTTAATTTTTCTTAAGAGAACATCGCATAAAACAACGCAAGGCAAAATGTGATATCTTCTTTTATCTCTTCCTTTCTTTTCGTGTTAGGATTTGACTATAATATTTTAGTTGGGCAACCAATATCAGGAGAATACGAAAATAGCTGTAATTTAAAATAGCTTCCCGAATAACTTAGTGCCATCCAGCGGCTTTCTTTTTGGAACTACCGGTACCTAAAACACTGCCCGCAGAGTTTGCTAGAAGGCGCTGAATCGGCAAAGCAATGATTACTAAAATGTGATGAAGA
>Ga0058701_10003354_pt1 | contig 12640 bp, 11 predicted proteins | sample AgamicOrMae_FD_97039 | JGI IMG/M metagenome (GOLD analysis project Ga0058701, IMG submission 97039) | Agave microbial communities from Guanajuato, Mexico - Or.Ma.e | ecosystem: Host-associated > Plants > Phyllosphere > Phylloplane/Leaf | place: Guanajuato, Mexico | collected 2012-06-04
CTAGCCCAAGTCAACGTTCATTACACCACCGACGCTCAGTGCACTATACCGGGTTCTAAATTATGTATGGATTTTAAGACGAGTATTTTTACTGGAAAAAAAACGCTTATATATTTATCGATTTGATTCGAAAAAATGTCATAAGTTCTGTAATGGTTCACTTCCGCCTGTAGCTGCGGAAACAAATCGCCGAAACGTCTGCCAACCTATCGATCGAAATAGGTCTTGGTTTTGTCAGACACACTTCACAATACAGTCATCCATTCCATTAGGTTATCAAAAGGAGCTGTGACGAAATCCAGCGGTATTAAAATCACCTTTCGATTGTCATTCCTTTTCGCCCTGCAGACCATTCCAACCATCTCTTTGAGGTTAGGGTTCTCGGTGGGTCCCTTGTTTACATGGCTAAATATGGCACCTTTTCGTGAGTTGAAAGGACAAAGTAGAGGCCACTTTGTGACCCAAAAGAAGGCCAATAGGCCAAAAATAATATTAACTTACCAGTTTGGAGCGAATCTCAAGTCTGTCTCCTGTGGTCGAACGTTCGACATAAGCCGAGCCCGAGACGTGACGAGGTTCACCTACGTCACTCCCGGCCAAAAAAAAGTGGTCGCGAAATATTTACGTCGAAAGTACCTCTTTAAGTCCAGTTTTCACCTTATTTATACCCAAACCCCCATCTTTTCAAGATTGCATAATGTTCCCTGAACTCCAATCTATTGATAAACCCATACTTTTTAAAAATCTGTCTGGAAGAAACATGCAAAGAAGAAATCGAAATCGCCATAATTATGATTGAAAGAAGATTTCTCCATGAGCGACTATGTACATTGGTAATCTATTTTATTCAAATTTTAGTACCACAAGGGTACTTTTTCTTGGCAGGAACGAAATCAGCACGTTTTACCAAACATGAAAGACAACTTTCAAGCGATTCTGTTCAGATGAAGTAAGTGGGTCCACTACCGTAAGGTCCACAACTTTTGGAGCATCTCTCCGAACAATGCACCCGTGATAACTGCGGTCCTTGTGTGTGTGTATTCATGTAGACGCCAGCAGTGAGGTCATTTTAAGTACTCGATTTGCGCTTGAGTCCCCGTATCTTTAATGATAGACAATATCAACATTCGGTAAAAAAATGAGTCGTTCAATGCGCGTGACATTTGATCGAGCTACACAGGTACAGACGAAGCAATGATATGCATATCACCAATCTCCAACTAATGTGTAAAACTAAGTCTTGATAGTATGAATCGTGAGCAAACATCGTTCATCAAAGTTCGACCAATGTCTATGTACGTTGACATGTTGGCACATCGGATCCATCGTTTAGGCATACTCGTCAATCACTTCATATTATTTCTTTCACGCAATGTCCGTGTTTCTTTGTTTCTTTGATTCAGGCTCGGTTCACCGTAAGGTCAAACAATTTGAGAATATATAGACATACTGTGTCGAAACCGACGCCTTAAATTCTGCATATTTTTGGGTTAAATATTGGCAAAGTTTCCAGCTTTACTCTTAGTTGTTGTTTTTTATCGTTTGAACTCCTGCATGAAATAGACGCATTAAAATGCGAAAGTATCTCCTATTAAATCTACGAAGAAGTCTGAAAGACGTTTTTATAGTACTGTGGCAAAGCTTATCTTAGGTATTTAAACAAAAAATAAAAACATATGAACAAGCAGACGCTGTTTATTGCAACTGGTAGAAAACCAGGAGTACCTGACGGGTGCACTTATCAAAAACTTACGCAGACCTAGAGGAGTAGGTTGTCAATGCACGCATGTCTTAAAATACTATTCTTTTACTCGTAATTTCGGCGGAATAGGAAAATCTATGGTGGACAAAAATTAACGTTGATACATTTTTTTCCTTTCGTTACTCTGAACATGTTTTGTTGCATTTGAAACTCATTTGAATACTATTGATCGTAAATACGTCTCTAGTGACCCGCTTTGTTACTTTATATTCATGCAAGGCACTTTATTGTCTTCGTCGTGCTTCTAAGTTGGTATTAGAAAATTAATCAGAGGGCGACAGCGTAAATGGGACTTCCAGTGCCCCAAACTGTGTGGTCTAGTAACTTATGTCAGGGACCCGCCGTCAGTTGTGCTAGTGTTACCGTTGACAACTTGTTGGCTAGAAGGGAGAAATCAACAGTTCTTCGTATTTCATGTGGATTTGTCGAAGTCACAAGGAAAGCTTCTACCACCATTTCTACAATTATTTCAACTGCAGAGCTCTCATTCGCAATTCGACGAGAAAACATTCTCGTCCACGAGTCTTTTTTTTTTAATAAAAATTATATTATACCAACTGACTTTCACGGAGTAAAATCATCTATGAAGACATACTGCATAGATGTTAATATCAGAAAATATACGATATATTTCATACAGTCCGAACAATTTACATTAAATAAACCGTGAACTGGGGAGAACCCACTTTTTAGCTTTTATTGAACGTCAGTTGATTGTTAAGGAGGTGAGTTTTAAAAGTACAGATAGTTTGGATTGACTTCAGGAAATGGAGAAGGATATTATACTGATTAATTGTATAGTAGGATGTAGAGTTCGATCCATTTGCACTTGAGATGTGGGAGTAACAATGTTTTAACCCGATCTGATGTCACTATTTGCTTGGTTAACCAGAGTGAATTAGCCTCTGTTATACTGTAGATAAGACCGGAATTACGAATTCATACATAAACAAGATAGACGAGTATTTTACAAGTAGGTTTAAAAGTAGGATTCTATTACATAAATACATGTCTTACTGGATGATGCCCCATGTATCCAAAGAATGCTCTCACAGACAAAAAGGGGTTGCAGTGTAGATCTTGTAGCCCTTCTCCACATAAAAGACGTGCTGGTTATTTTAGATTTTACAATAGAGCTGTTAATATTACAAAAATACATAATGGAAATCATTTTCTGAGACGAGATAAAACTGCGGATTAAACAAGAAAAATAGACTTGATCTTTTTACAAATATGGTACACATGGGTTTACTATGAGAGTTTACATTCAATGCGGAAGCCAAGAAACTTGGTACAAGATACCGCTTCAACAACTTGTCCATCAAAGCCGCTTAATTTCAGAGGGAGGACAAACAGTACAACAAAGCATGTCCCTTTTTTTTTCATTTGGTTTTAGAAAAATTCTATTTATAAAGCGTGATAAGATTTTAAAATCAGTTTGCTTGTTTGAGTTCAGCGAGGCAACATCATGTGAGGCTTAACACAGTAATGTCGTCAGCCAACATCTATAGAGTTCCTCTTAGATTAAGTGAGGCCAGCGAGTTTATTGCTACAAGGAACACGGTGGGACCCAAAACTGAGCCCTGGGCTACTCAACATCTTAGTTGAGAAAACTTCTCTAACTTTGATCAAGTTTAACATAAGGTGACGTGTTATAGGAAACAACTGATCCGGATCATCGCCGGGAATTTTTTTGGGAAAAAATCAAATTTTTCAACCCAAAATTGTTTTTCTTCGGTTTTCTTTTTCTTTGATGCTGAGGGGGATCACGCAACGGGAATTTTTCGTTTTAGATGTGCCAAAAAGGTTGCAAATGTGTTTAGGATTGACGCCTGGCCGTAAACCTCATGCCACAAGAATTCGTGGATGTGGGTGGCTAACAGAGTACTTTGTTGAACCCCATTGTGGCGCATCCAACCTTTCAGCTGAAACCAATAGGCGTCGACTGCGTTTGTGTGTGTGACGGTCAGGGGATCTACATGGTGTTCAGAGTGGTTTACGACATGACGGTCGAAACCAGTAGCTCTGAGACCATTGAATCCAGCCCAGCCGTCGGCGTGCCGGGCTGGACGTACTTCTGTATGAGGGCCGTCAGAGTCTGCTGGTTTCTGAATTCTACAATTTCGATAACACTCCTCGCAAGGAGGGTATCATATATCCCTACTACCCAACGTTCCGGAACAACCCAACCACGGTTGTACTTTCTTTCCGTTACGACGCTTTCGTCTACTTGCACAAGCGCGTTCGGGCCGCCGAACTGGAATAAACCTGGCGTTTCAGCGAGGTGTTGGGAACATACATCGCGGAAGACGTCAAAGTAATCGACCTTGGTATGCTCAGCCGTCACCCCAGCCAATATTCCAGCTTCCTTATGGGAGACGCCACCGCACCACACATACATTACGGTGAATATGCGGTCGAAAGAAATTCTCGCCTTTTCGAAAAATGTTCCGTCTGTGAGGTTTTTAAACTTACGGCATTTTGGGTATCTCCCACCAAAGCCTCCTCCTTTATAATGCGTGTTTGCGTCAACCTGCGTTGAACGTGGCAATCCGGACAGGTTCCCGCAAGATTTCATCATAAGTTCATTTTGCATTAACTCGACGATTTTTCTGTCCTATTGCGTCGATGGTGAGGGTGGCGGCTTCCATTGCAACGTTTGGCAGGGAGGATACTTAAAGAATTTATATACAAAATTACAAAAAGAAAACGAAAGATAAGTGTGATCCCCCTCGTTTTTGAGAACTGTTGCTTGGCAACAGCCATAACACACCAATGAAACCTTCGAATTTTTCGTATTCTACCCCTCGGCTTACTGTGGCCTCGCGCCGGGGAGCTAGCCACCATCGACTGGTTGCCGTATTTGAGTGATAAAGCATATGCTTTTAATGTATGGTTGCAATTAACCGTGGCGTAACTCTGTTCAATTGAAGGCAGGTACCCTATACTTAGTTCCACAGCCATGGTTCCCACCGTAAACTTGAGTTCTATATGGGAAACACGGTATTCGTGTGGTCGACGATACTGCAATGGCACCCCCAGACCAATGCATAAGCCGTATGCTTGTACATTGATGGTCGACTTTACTGCAAGAGCACCTACATTCAGACCGCGCATCTTTTTTGCGTTTCCTAGTTTTTTCACGTACCATATTCCGTACTTACAATTGTTACCTTAAGTTGTAACTAAAATTCAGTCAGTACCCCCGTAAGATTGGTTTTGCTGAAAATTTAGAGTAAAAAATAATATTTAAAAATGATTTGGCTTCTGATTACATTTAGATTGAAGTTTTGCACGACTAGCAGCCAACTTCATCTTTCCCGAAGCGGAAACTCGATGATCAACAGACCAATCTATAGTTGGACCGCGCTTACTTTGTCCCTGGGGTGTATGCCAGTGAGTTGGCCAGATTGAAGTCTTTTTGAGAGGTATTCTGTGGAATATTTTCAGTTTTTTTCAGTTGTTATTTCAGAATATTTTTAGTTTAAGTTGCGACCAAACTTTCTATTCAAGTAGAAGGAAGCCTTAGAGTGAATTTTACGTATGCGTTTTATCTGTGTGTTGCTGATTAATGGACGACATAACCTCTACGCGGAACTGAAAACAAAGTTTTTTTTTTGGTCGTACGCTTTCCGTCTGCCTGCTTTGGTGCTAAATCGACAGAAAAATAATCTTTAAATGTAATTTAAGAGTTTTTCTGAATAGTTGGGCGGGAAGTTTTCGCTACATCGGCAGCAATTTCAGGATTGACGTACTCGGGGGGGGAATGGTATTTTGGTCATATGGAACAGATTTATAAGAAGTAATCATATTGTACTACACCGTAACAGCCCTCACCTTCTGTGAGTTTTTTTCGTCCTCTTTTCTTTGTTTTCGCAAGTATTATGATTTTCTTTTTATGAAGGAGTAACGACAGATTACAGAATGTAACCAGCCAGCAAATGCATTAAAAGACACATTATTACTTCGCAACCATTCCACTTTTTGGGCGAGGTATACTCGTTCATAAAAGAAAATTATAATGGCTTCTAGTCCGAGTTCAGGCGTGGCTTTTAATCGGTGATTAATTAGAGCGCGACTTTTTAAGTACTATCGTTTGATAAGGTGTCTCAAAGCGAGAGTTCTAGTTTTTGAACTAAGATTTTTTGTTAACTATGAGTCAAGTTACAGCTGTGAAATCGTGAATAAATCGCTAAACTAGCAGGAGTCCATTAAAAACCTCGCGCTGCACTCTTATAAGAATTATCCATCGTAGGAAGAAAGTAAACCGAAAACCTACTGCCAAAATAATCGTACTAAAATATCTTAAATGGTATATGAAGAAGCGAGAACGTTCTTTGTTGAAAGCTTGAATTAGACAACTAACTGAAAAATAAGATTTTTAAAAAATGTCCAATTAAAGTTTAAAATCACATACGAATGCTATTCGCTGAAATAATTACCCTTTTGATCGTTTTTCTCTGTCCGCATGGCATTTAATCTAGTTCTACTTTTAATCGATAAATACAGATGCCAGAAATAAATACGCGCTATTTACTCCAGAAACCAAGGTTGCAGATCGTATCACAGTGCATGTTCACAATTGGGCTGTCAGGATTAGATAGCTGAGTGTGCTAAATGGACCCAGGGCACAGAGGAATATAAAAATCGATGCGCGCTGAACTGAACGCATTCGTGCCATGGCAGTTGGCGGCAAAGGACGGGCCTCTAGAACATGAGCTTGCTCCTCATTCTGCACGTGGCAAACTTCATTGTTCCAAGTTTGGGAGATTTGAGAAATGTAACCATGAGTGGCGCATCTACTGCTTGGGGAGACGATATCGGCTCCATCTGGTGGCCGCTAGTACGGATTGTCTTCAAGAAGGCTAAAGCCGTCCAGGTTCGTAAGATGTCAACATTATGTTGGGATACAGGGGGCTCTTCTGCATAGGAACCTTCCGACTCTGAAGTAAAAAAATACTGGCAATTCAAATCAAGGCCGACTAACAACACCTTGTTTTACACGTTAGTTACCCTCTGGTAGAATGCTGTAAACAGAAGCGTGTCGGTCTCGTGCGTGATGGACAACAATTTCCCTCTTTTCTCTTCGTTTACTTTGACGCAGTATCCGACGTATTATCTTTACTTGCGAAACAGGGAGTTTGCATATTTAAAAAAAACTATATTGACCTAAAGATAAATTGAACCAGGGTGTTGCCATATAATTTCCCAAACCTTAATACACGCTTTGTTTTAAAATAGCGGCAAACGATTCAATTATAAAAATTTACATTCAGTTTGAAAGGGCACTTCTGCGAGGAATAGGCTTTGATTTGAAGACACGTCATTTTTAAAAAAATCATGTAATGATAAGAAAGTAAAGGAGTTATTTGTCACTTGAGTGTCATCCTTTAGAGTGAGGCGACTACCGTTGTCACCACTATCGCCCCAATTGGGCCCCTTTTTCAAAAAGGACAATTATTTCGAGATTCATAGCTCTGCTAAATCAGCAATCGCACTTATACTTCATTAAAATGAATTGAAATGGTAGCAAAATTTCAATTTACTGATTTAAAATATTACAGTGATGTTTCGATCATTCAAAATAATACCTGTGAATTAACTAAGTTTGTGAAAGCTTCAATGGAATGTTTTTTGTGTTTGGAATTATATCATTCGAGCTTGAAAATGTGGAATAGTAAAGAATGTGGTACTTTACTATTTTTTTAATCGAAAGAGCCATCTGAAAGAGCTCAAAAAATGATGAAGGAAAGTCCAAAGCTGCATCGTGATACAATCAGCCGATCACCCGGAAATCGAGCTCAGAGTTGCTTGTGACGTCATAGAATACGGTACGTGGAATCCGGCCAAATTAACGGATTCTGCGACGTCACAGGCAACTTCAAGCTCGATTTCCGGACGATCGGCTGGACGCGTGAACTTTCGGGTATTGAGATTTCTTCAACTTTTTAAGCTCTTTCTGATGGCTATCTCGATAAAATTTGGTTACGCCGTCATCTAGCGGGAACGATAACTAACGGCAACGAAAACAGGCAGTCAATGATAAAGCAATTTTGAGTTCGCAAGTGGATTTGTTTTGAATGTTGCTTTTTAATTAATTAAGGTCAAGTGTTCAACAGAAAACGCGGCGTGTTGCCTACTTTCATTCGATTGCAAGCCAATTCCTGAGTTCACCACGTACGTGAGTTCGTCACGGTTCTGTGGAATACAAACAAGGAAATCAATGAAACCTAACTCCATCTTTTTGAGCGCCCTGTCAGCAATAAATCATTGTGTTGTAAAGCTATTGATTAGTTTGCCACTTTCTCAAAATGCGTTATTCGCACGTTTCTTAGAACAGGAATACTGTGAATCTTGTCGATTAATTTCAGCAACCCTTCCTTCTTTTGAAGACAAGAAAACCATTTCGAGATACCAGAACTTTGACGAAACAATAAGTTCGCGGAAGCCGTTAAATCTTTAACCGCTCCAAAGATCCATAGTTTTAAGAACCAGTCCATCCTCACCATGACATCGACGCAAATCAGCGAAGTAACGTTTTTATTTGTGATGTACCGTGTGACGCTCTGTCGGATGTCAGCATACTGTCCCAGGAAATTCTCTTTATGCATTTTTTTTCAGGTGGTACGCCTTCCGACATCGGACACAGTCGCATCTTCCTTATGGGCTGATCTTGTGCCAACTTTGCATCGAAGGATTAAAAAATCAGTTACAGTGTGGAATGCACCGAGTGAAAGTTTTGCTCGTGATATTCGCGATATGGACCACATTCACGATGACGCTCGTTATTTTTTGCTGTATGCCGGGTCAGACTATTTTAACCAACTCGCAGAGTCGCACATTTGGTTGAGTCGCAGTAATTATATTGTCTTAGTGCACGACAATAGACAGTGCTCAGAAACATTTAATTTTATATCCCACCGCGAAGTATTTTTAGTGTCCCGTCTTTATTTCGTTTTGTCTTCATGTCCTGAGTTCGCTTACATATTAAAACCGGATGCTTCTAATGACTATGTGATACTGAATATAAACAACGTGACGGCCGCGGTATCTGTGTGGAGTCGGAAACTGCCCGAAATCCGGAATTCGACTTGGAGAGTGGCGATGTTTCACAGGTACCCAACAGCTGTAAAAGCTAGGCGCTCGAAACAAAAATGGACAGATTTCGAAGGAATAGATGGTTTTTTCTTAGAAACTATAGCTGATCATTATAAATTGAAACCAATTATGGTGTTTCCCGAGGATGGGCAAACCTTTGGTGCCTATGAAAATGGTACTGCTTCAGGAACGCTGGGTATTGTGATACGTGGCGAAGCTGACATTGCTTTGAATGGCCGATTTCTTATAGATTATGGCACAAGTGAGATCGATTTTACCTCTCCATACCTCACGGACAGACTGTGTATTATGGCACCACGATCGAAAAGGGTACCACGTTACATTGCGATGTTTCGGTGTTTTGATTACCCAACGTGGATATTACTGCTGCTGGGATATATGGTTGGTTCCTTTGTTTGGAGTCTTCTTGATCAGATCTTCGAAGACAGAAACCATTTCCGATGTGCCTCAACTGCTTCGCGCGATGTTTACTTCATGATGTTAGCTGGTCAAGTCTCCAAGTTGAGCCCGCGGACGCACTCAGCGCGAATCTTGATTGCCTCGTGCCTGTTGTTCAACGTCGTTTTCATGGGCGCCTTCCAAGGCTTGCTATATAAGTCGATGACGTCACCCACCTTCTACCCAGAGCTCAACACGCTCGACGATGTCGATCGCTCAGGTTTCCCGGTTGTGACAGCTTCTCTTTCACTAAAAGACGCTTTTCCCGCAACCGACGATGACCCCCTGATACAGCGTCTGCGTTCAAAACTGTACGTCGTGCGAGACGAAGCCTTGTGGAATAAAATCAAAGAAGACGACTCAAACTATGCTACTTTGTGGCGCGAAAACGGAGCTTTTCTTCGACTACATCAACTCGGACATCTGAAACTCCACCTTGTCAAAGAATGCCCCCGATCGTATTTCTTGACGTTCGTCCTTCAGAAAAAGTCTCCGTACCTTAATATCGTGAACTCTTTTATTACTCGATGTCACGAGCATGGCCTACTTCAGTTGTGGAGAGACAGAACTTACAAATTCTCCGGTAAGGACTTGTATCACACGCAGAGTTTTAATAGAGATTTGATTGTGGAACTTCATGAAATTCAAGCACCGCTCTTTTTGCTGTGTATTGGTTTAACTAGCAGTGCTCTAGTGTTCTTCTACGAAAACGCAACGCAACGTCAGAAAGAGGAGTGTGTTACTGCTACGTTGAGAAAGTGCTGGAGGTATGCTGCCCACGCTGTTCAACGGATTCAGCAACTCAGGCACGCGCACTTTCCATTCAGTTGTTGATACACGAGCAGTGCCACGATTTTGGGTCACTTTTGAAAAAAAAAAAACGTAAAAAAGTCTTTTCTTCTTTAAACGTTTTTTTGGTTTTCAGTCGATGTAGACTACAAGATGTTCCATCTACGGTGGTAGCGCACAATTTCACCCCCATTCGGTAAAGGACGCCCTTTTTAAGAAAAATTGCTGTGACGAAGTTTTTGAACCTGTGACAGAATTTACACTTGCTGCGTTATCACGATGCTGCAGCTGTCTGAATCCCACCTTTATAGATCTCAGGCTTCGTCGACAGAGGTTAACACTAAATGACACGCAACCGCACTCCTGTCCTTTTGAATGGGGTTCTTGACAATTTTTCATGAAGTACATTTTCAGAAAGATAAATTAAAATGAAAAACAATAGTGAAAACCGCACTTCCATGCGATCTCGCAATCGCTCAAAAATTTTACTTCAAAGTTGGTCTATCTTGTTGGTTTCCTTTTCAAAACACTGCGCCACGTTGTGACGTCAAAACCGTGCCAAAACATTAACCTCAACCTAGCACACGCCGCGGGGTCGCTGCTCACATCATCTACAACTGCTTTCTGGGATGTTCACAGTGACATCTGCTAACAAAATTCAACCATCATAACTTCTTTGAAATATATAAAGCTCATAGTATGCAAATGATAAGTTTAGATAAAAAAGCAATGATGAACCAGGAGTGGTCCTAAAATAATATAATTACAACAATAGCTCTTCCTGATCCCCAGCGTATACTAAACTTAATCGTGGGTAATGGTTCAAGCTAACGTACAGTTATTGAATAAGAAACACTATTTCTGTCAAAAAACCGGGCTACTTATTTTTTATGTTCGTGAGTTACGTACGCCAATCTGTGGGTGAAAACGCAGGTTAGAATGCATTTGATTATTGGCTCAATGTCTAAATTAAACAGGTTTACCAAAAACTCGTCAGTGTAAATGCTGATTGTGGTTTGTTTGGTTGTTACGCATGCCGGCTGATATGAGTTATATATTATATGAGTCCTTTGACACCTACACATATGTTCGTCGCTGATCATACTATGATCACAGTTCATAGATCTTACCTTGTTTTCTACAGTCCACCGCATTACCACGTCAGCTATCGAATGCGCTTATCCTTTTCTCTCACCGGTTTCCAATTACATAGTGCTCGTCAAATAAATTATTTCAGTAACAAGAAAATATTAGACAGTAGAAATTTGGTTGACATAGGTAACATAGCACTTTAAGGAACGTATGACGTGTATGACACACAGTGGCAAAAAAGTTTCAAAAATATAAATTGTAAAGCGAACTGCTTACTTAGAAGTCAACATCGGAAATCTCATTAGAGAAAAAGAAACCTTGTAAACTTAGAAATGAGATCATTCATGGTAGGTACCAAACTTGTGTGGTGCTGTAGTGGTTTAATAGCGGGTAAAAATGACAGACAAATTGGACATTGAGATTGGAATTCAACTACAACTGCATATAGAAGCAAAGTACGGTAAACGCAAGTTTTAACTTTTAAAAGATTAATAATTAGGGCAACAACGACAAAAATGACGAAAGTGGCTAAAAACGTGACGGGAGTTTATGCGATCGAAAAATCATAACAGAACCTAATCTCCCTACCCTTCAACGAAAGACAACGAAACTTTCGGGAATGAGGGACTTCCGCCAAAAAGAAAAAGAGAAGTTGCCTCAAAACAAACCGAGCCGTGACGAGTCTAGCCTGCCCTGGTGTAATATCTCCTCTATGGCCGGATCAGCCGCCAGTGGTTGTTTTGTTAATTGTCACGGTCTAAGTAGAGAGCCTTAAAAACAGAGAGTGGCCAACTTGCTCTGCTCTGATTGGCTGTCTACTTTTAGCGGCATAGCCCCCTGGCTTCCTAGCTTTTTCGCATGGTTCCATATGGCCGTGCGTTACTGTGTTTTGCTTCTGCTTTTGTTTACAACGATCAAATCTGGTAAAAATGTGGGTAATTTGTTGTTAAATTATTATTTTGTACCTTTTAGGATTGTCTATCGCTAGAATGAAAAGGACGTTGATTTGCTTGTTTGTACAATTCACCTTGAATTTTGCGAAAGGAAAATAGTGAGAAAGGTTAAGCAAGTGTCACAAGCTGTGATTTTGTTACCTGACCCTTTTAATTTTCTCGCGTTGCAGCATGAGAGTCTCCTAGTTGCAGATAGTACTTCTCTCCTTTATTTCTTACAAACACAAACAAAAACAGCACACACGGCCATATGGAATCATGCTAAGAACCTAAGAGGCCAGGGGGCTGTGCCCCTAAAAGTTGACAGCCAATCAGAGTGGAGCAAGTTGACCACTCTCTGTTTTTAAGGCTCTCAGGTCTAAGGAGAAAAAAACGACAACAAAAAAAACACGTGCAACATAACCACGGCCAAAAAGTACGCATTGCACTGCTGATGAACTGTGTTAAAGCCGCCATGTTCCTTGGATCGGCTGATCCGACCATGGAC
>Ga0058701_10003355_pt1 | contig 12635 bp, 8 predicted proteins | sample AgamicOrMae_FD_97039 | JGI IMG/M metagenome (GOLD analysis project Ga0058701, IMG submission 97039) | Agave microbial communities from Guanajuato, Mexico - Or.Ma.e | ecosystem: Host-associated > Plants > Phyllosphere > Phylloplane/Leaf | place: Guanajuato, Mexico | collected 2012-06-04
GTTAACCTAACCTTAGTTAACCTAACCTTACTTAACCTAACCTTAGTTAACCTGGCCTTAGTTAACCTAACCTTAGTTAACCTAACCTTACTTAACCTGACCTTAGTTAACCTGACCTTAGTTAATCGAAGCTTAGTTAACCTAAACTTAGTTAACCCAACCTTAGTTAACCTAACTTTGATTAACTTAACTTACGCGGTTAACAGTGAAAATGAAACGCTTGCTTTAGGGAATTCTCACTTGTTTTGGATGTGAATAAAATAAAACGTGGGTATTTAAGTATTTGGATTATTTTTCAAGGTAGGCCTGTGTTCAGCCATGTAATTCAAAAGGTTTCGGTGAGAGTTTTTCGTTTATGTGGCTAAACATCTGTCTGTCCTCAAAAACTACCAAAATACGTGCTACCCCCGATTCACTTTCACACGCAAAACATGTAAGAGCTCCTTAAAACAGGTATTTTGCCTGTACTATGTTCTTTGTCGGTAAATCCTTACAACTGGATGAACGGTTGAGTCAGGGAAGAACACAAAGAAGTAGAAAATTCAATATTTTAGACCTGAGAGTCCATTCAGCTCCATGAAGACCGATACTTCTGGAAAGGATTTTACCCATTGCGTCAAACTGCGCATACAATGGCCTGATTTTCCTCGATCAAAAAAATAACAGCTAATGCTCAGGGTTGGTGGAGAGGAGACAGGTCTTTGCTCTCCCGACTGATGCAGCAAAGAGTGTCATTCGAGGGGGCCCACCCCCCTCTTTACCGCACGTGGCAAGCAGGGACCTTCGCCAGCTGTATCTTATCGGAATTTACGAGCTGCTCGTGGCATATCGGAGAACATGGGATTCCGTCCATTTTGGGATTTATTTAGTGGCTATACTGTGAGAGACACTTCATTTTATAGGATTTTTTCGGGGAAATCGTCTAATGAATTCCTGAGCAATCTTAATGAATTTTGTAACAGGACTTCCAGATTTGCATGTTGTCGATTGTAAGTTGTAATTTTTAAGAGAAGGGAACAGATGGGGGAAAGGCTGACCACAAATATTGGTGTTATTTGTATCTGTTTCTCGCAAGACTTCGTATGGAGTCGCGCGTCTCGTAAAAATATAAATTTTTTACTGGTTTTTTTTTTTAAAAAAAAAAAAGACTGATGATAATTATTTGACTGTCGAATCCAACCTACACTAAAAACAATTTCTTATCACGTTTGCATTTTCTTTCATTAGCTGTTTTTGAGCTTTCAACCACTGATTTTAAACGCCAATTTAGCAACTCTTGGAATATGAATATTGTTTTGGAATGCTAATTCTGCGAAATTTCAACGTAGTATTGAACAATTCCTGATATCCCAATTCCTGGATCGCGTCACTGCGCCGGGTCGTGTCATGTAGCCAGTGAACCAGTCCTACAATCTCTGGGCTGCTAAGTACCGTACGATACTGTGGGAAATTATTGGCAAGCTTATTAGGAAGTTAACCTCCTAAAATTGAATTAACACTCGGAGAATCGGTCATAATTTCACAATGGCTCATTTTTGCAGTCATATCACTCCGTTAGAGCTTTACTATCGTATTTCGGCTGTGCGGTATAGACAACCTCGAACAACCATCGCAGAGGACCAAATTTTCGTCGTCAGCTATTTTACTGATTTTTGCTGTACTGTGCGTTGAAATGCGTAAAGAGATAATCATTCGATGCTTTGAACATGCTCTTCACGGAATAAAAATGCAAACAGCCAAAAAAGGAAAGAAAAAGTGGTGGATTTGTGGTTTCCAGCGGCCTGTCCGATACAAGATAGTCTTTGCTCTCACCCGGTGATATCGAAAATTATTTCTTTGACAATCTATTTTTCATGATGGAAAGTACTTTTCGGTCTTTCATAACAAATTGGAATTAAATTTTCTTTTTTTTTATATAATATATATTTTTTAAATATTTATTTTTTTATTTTTTTATTTACTGTGTAAAGGAAAATGGAAGCGTCATCATCATATTTGAGCCGTCATGAATTACAATTTCTCGTCCAACAACCTAACAATACAGTGTTGAAGTCTGCCAGCAGCTTTCGTTAATACAAAATGAGACGAAGGGTGTAAAATACTGGATCTCTGATGCAAATTATTCACAAAGTTACAATTTCTAGGTAAGCGTTTGTTTGTCGGATTCCATTGCAAATGTATAAACAATAACAGTTTTTTTTTTCCCAACATTACTCCAAGTAGCGCGCTCTCATGATTGCATACGTAACGTGATTCTAAACACTTGTTATTTCGTTAGTTGAAATATCCATAAAGCGGATAAACATAACCGGCTGGTGTCTTAAATATTTACTTTAAGTTAAATCAACATTTAGAATGTCCTTAAAAATGGAATTTGAATGCCGATAATGGTTATAAGGGAAACTTGTGAACTTTCAAGAGGAAGTGCCTACCGCCACCTTCTGGATCCAAAACTCAAATTTTAAAATCTAATGAAAGTATAAAATTCAGTAATTTTAAGAATCGATGTAAACATCCACACGCTTCAGTCTCATATTGCCATCTAAAAGTTCATCCAAGACTTTCCAAGCAGTGTATCCTTGGAAAAGGCCTCCCGTCATTCGTTTGGTGTGTGTATTTGCTGACCTTTAAGAGTTTCTGAGTCGTTCGCAAGAGTCATAGGAGCCGAGTAGTTCGCTGGAAGCTGGGTCCTCTAAGACGTTCAGAATGTTCAACCCATTAACCTCTGGGTCGATGCACCCTTTCCCAGCCTCCTCTTCCTCCTTCCCCGTCACCGTCCCCTACAAAGACGTGCGTCAAGGCAGCTTGTCATTGGGATGGAATATGTGCTGAGCTCTCCAAGGTAAAAAGCCATCGAGGGCCGTCATTCTGTTTACTGGTTTCCCTGCCCCTCGTCCCTCATCCCTGCAGGACCTCACTTCCCATCTCGTCCTCCTTATGCCATCACACAGCAAACACACCCTGTTTCCTCTGACCTCATAATTTACCCTGCTTTGAGTACCCGATGGAACAGCAGCTTTGACCGATAAGGCCTGTCTTCCTTTTGTGAGTCACTTATGGATGGAGTCTTTGACCTAGTTCAGAAAGCACTTGCTACTTTGTGCGTACTATAGAGCGACATCAAATAACAAATGCCAATCACACAACAGGCTGATGATCGCGGCTCAGTAAAGTAGTCAGCTTCTGCCTTTTTTTGAAACATGTTTGATTGACAAACGACGCTCGATATATAGTGTCATTTTAGTATTCTTCGATTGCCAATAGAATAAAGTGGAGTTCCGGTAAACTAGCTTGTGTGCCTCACTGATTTCGGTAGCCCCAGTTTATCTGTACTGTTACGTTAACCTTTATAATGAGAGGGTGGAACACAAGAGAGATAAAATGTACGACCGTCCATATTAGCCGAGTTAGTTCCAACATGGTAGAAATTCCTGAACAAACGCAGCTCAACATAGGAACTTCGAACTCATGTCCGACGGAAATATGCCCACGGTAAAATCAAGTGGACTTGGAATAGTCCTCTTGGGTAAAATATCAGGTCGTTTACTGCATCGCTTCGTTCCCCCTTGAGGGTTGCTATACCCTAATAGCTGAAATTGAAAGAAAGTTGACCATATTTAAAAAAAAGGAGGAAGGAAAAAAATCTTGAAGAGGATATCAAAACGCATTCCAAGACAAATCCAAATGAGGCAGTCCATAAAGTCCTTCCGACTTAGTAGCATCGCCAACCGTCGTTGGCACACGAGGGACATTATAACTACTTCTTAGCTTAGTAATAAAGTTTGCAGCCTAATAGGGCTACCATCGCTCTTTGCTGGTACAACTTCGCCAATGTTGGAACAGGAACTGCGATTTCAATTAAGCCATGTGCACATGCGTACCCATTTCGCCCTTCGCGACATCAACCTTTGAGGCAAAGTGGCTTTTAGCAGACTGCTTCATCCTTCTCCCACTTCCCTCTCTGAAACAAGTGCCTCTTGTCATTCACCTCAGGCTTTTCGACCGTTATTTGCTCTTTTATTCTAGAGATTATTTTGTTCTTTCTCAAGGGCGGATCCAAGGGGGGGCAAAGGGGGCAATTGCCCCCCCCTGGGCCAAAAAAGGAAAGAGGAGAGAGAGGAAGAAAGAAAGAAAGAAAGAAAAATAGTCAGTATGAATAATTTTGATATTTTAAACATTGCTCGAAGAGCGAGTGAAGGCATTGGAATTTGATGTTGTTTACCTTTTAACAACGTAAAATCGTTTTCGTGGATTCACGCCCGAAGGTAGGCAACCAAATAGCGCGCCGAAGAAAATTGCCCCCCCCCCCCTTACGACGGCTCTGGATCCGCCCTTGTTCTTTCTCCAACTAATAATTCCGAAAACAGCGAATGATCAGAAGCGAACGAAAAATTTAATTTTGAGTGTTTGTTTGATACGACCCTGGTATAAGAACCCATGCTCTCACATAGGAGCATTGATATCCCTTCTCTTGTAAGAGCATGGATTTTTGAGCACCGATATACCGACACTGCATTGATATCCATCGCTAGCTTTGATTTAGGCATGGATATTCGTTCTATAGGCGTAATCCAAATTAGATCCTTTGTAAAATTGCCACAACAAAAGTCAACATGGCCGCAGTGGTCTCAAAAAAAGATAATTTAAAATATGGAACTTTCATAGGTGCCCGATTAGCATCTAAGTGCGATGTGAGAATGATAAATAGTCCATTCCGTATGACGTTCCATTGAGAAAAGGCATTTTTTCGGATGATTTACAAGTGAAAGTGCATCACAACTGCACGCAGCTGCTCTTTTGGTGGACTTTGCAATGCGCTTAGAAGCATTTTGCCCTTATTAAAGGGTTAGCCCCTCTGAAAGCACAAGGGATGGTACTCGGAAAAGGCGGTGCTCCTCCCCGTCGCGGCAACTCCGTGCCTTTTGTTTGCTCTTTGTCCGATACATGCCTCTGTCAGTCTAGTCTCATCCAATATTTTCTTTCCCGTAAAATTCACCACTAAAGCTGAATTTACCATCTCTTTTGTTCCACCTTTCGTTGCCAAGTACAGCGGAGCCACAAAGAAATAAAGCATAAATCACTTAACCTAAGCAAACGGTCGTCAAGCTGGATAAATTCTTATACTTCATGGAGGCATTAGTCTCTGGCCAAGAAGTAAGCAAAGTCGGTCTTGGAGAGATTAATTCGAGCATAAGCACAAGAGAAACGGTGCGCGAGGCGCTGAAACAAAGTAATTTAAGTCAATAACATCTAAACTAATAAGTTAACCTCACTTTACGCGGTTTGGTATCGTGAAACGATATGATGAAATGAAGTTGAACCAAGGTTGAAAACGGAGGTTAAACATCCAATCTTAAAAACTGAGAAAGCACCTTTTATTCGCTTTTTTTAAGGAATAAATAGATTGCTGACTTTCAAGGAACATAGAGTGAACTTTATTATAGTAGTTTGCAAACTTGCGAAAAGCTGGCTTTAAGCCTCTCAAAGTATTCCAGGTTCGGAATGAACGGAGGGGCCCTCTCGTATGGTGGACCCTGACGTGGTTTCAGAAGTTTTAATATTAGTTTTCAGCAAGCGAAAACGTTTGTTATGAAAGCGTTTAAAATGATGTCGGTGGTTTGCCTGCTTTACAATTCATCTTGGCCATGCTATGATTTTTCTCAGCCGTTTTCTCACAGCTTTTCCACCTCGTGAACTGGCTCTTCGATCCGCGTCTTGGGCCTTTCTCAGGATTTGGAAGGTCTTCTTCACTTTCTGGAACTCCGTCTCCTTCTTTCTCGTCGTCTTTAAGAAAAAGATATTTGAATCAGACCCCCTCTTTTCCTCTCTCTCTCTTCATTTGCGAACAACTGTGGATGATTGTCGTATTCTGATCAGTATTTTCCAGAGCTTTCTCGCAGGATTTCTCGTTGTATGAATTGAAAACTTGGCATTGTTTTGTCTTTGTCGGTGTGGCATCGGCAAATTTTCACGTTGCCTGGAGTCTGTATGCCTGACTGTTATCTCATGCATCATAGATTGGCGTGTCACCTTGTATATTTTCCAAGCATTACTTTCAATTTGTATGTTTTCTCTCATCAAGAGTTTCTTAACTAGTGGCTCTCGAAATCTACTGTAAATTCTCGCAAAAGGTGAGGGGAAAGATGATCACTTCGAATGTGTCCCCCTTCCTTCCGGTAACATTGTTTTTATGAGATTGAAACAGATACGTTTTCAGGTAGGAATCTACTTACGGACCATGAAATTAACTTAATTGCGCACATGAAAAAATGTACACAAAATAAAAACATAAAAAACTGTTCCAAATGCGATTGTTTTGAAACTTGTCTCCTATAAGTCTTCTTTCCCGAAAAAAAGTTTTTCGCATGCCAATTGTTTATTTTCTAATCGATGGGCGTTTATGGAGTTTGGGCAATGAATGGGAATTTAAAATACATCATCCACACACCGAAACGCAAAATAGTAACAGAAAATAATTGGATAGAAAAAAAAGGACCATGGAACTTAGGTAAGCCAGTTTCAGGAAAATCGTTTCCGAAAAACTTTTTTTTTAATCTAAAATTATGAACACTTTTCATGTTAACTGAAAAACAATCTCGGAAAACTATTGCTACAAAACCATCATAGAATGCACATTTAATGGTATACATTTGGGTAATTCTTTCTTTGCGGATCACGCCTCCCGTACGAATTCCATACCTACATAAATTCAATTGATAAAACCAAAATTCAATCGTTAAAACCACATCATCATCTGATTATTCGTCACACGAACGCCAAGCTAAACCAAAACACCGCTCCCGCCCTTAACTCACGCAATTACGTGACCTTGAACTCCAATTACTAATGCCGCATTACTTTAAAAAACGCAGCATTCATATGCATATACTTACATCCATAATATCGCGATCAGGAACGTGTAAAAGGATCAGTGCATTAACAACGTTTACGTAGAAACAACTTGTTACTGCTATAATCCGAACCAGGAAAAACCGAGAATTAATTAAATACAGTGAGATGAAATCACAGTAGCGATTTTCGCGGGAACACGCAGCAAATATAGGCTGTCACTGGCGTAATCCTTTTCAGGGTAGATGTGATTTCACATACTGGACAAGGTCTAAAAAAATGCCGTAATATCCCCAAGAAGAGTCCTGTTTGTGTCAGGGTCTTGCTATACATTTTTATTTATTTATTTTGCTCTGCATGCGTAAGATATATTTTGCATTTCATATCTCTTGTTCATGTCTTTTGTAGCGAAGCTGACCGGATCACGGCACAGGGCAGTATTTTTAATGTTATGTAACTAACAGTTAGACTATTGTCTCCAGCCTAATATCGCTTATTCTCGAGGAAAGAACGCGTCAACCGGAGAGGCAGTAGAGCGAGGAACATAGTACCTAACCTAGATTAACTTTACTTGCAATTAGAAAACAGGTTACAACCGTTTCGAAATTTATCATGCCCTAATCAAGTGAATTTGGTTATAGAGAGCTTGTTTCGCGCGCCGCCCGGGAAGGAAAAAAAAAAACAAACAATAACGACTGCTGTTTAGTTATTCTCTGTCAGCTCAGGAGTTCAGCCAGGTTACTTTGGGTTAAGCATTTTTCATACTTTTTAATACCAGCTTTTCTTCTCACAACAGTCGAACCCTGCACCAAGTGGACCTAAGGTAATCAACCAACACGATGTTATGAAACGTTGAACCAGGATGGAGCTCAAGAATTAGAAATGCCGTGACGGTTCCGCAGAACTTAGGCGTAATCCACTGCACGTGAAATAAATTATCCAGACGAGCAGAGCTTCTTTCCTCGAAATAATTCATACTACCAAATTTTGTAACATGAGCAGAACTTCCACACAAATGTTTCACCTTGAGAGCAACGCAGACTGCCACATGTGTTTGGGTTCTGCAATAATGTCAAACTAGTTATTTTATCGCGCTCGTTATAATATGTAGCTTATTTAATCCTGCTCGCGCGGCCTCTGTAAGCCTTAATGTCTTTGGCAGCGCCAAGTTCTGTTTCTAGCCTAGATGACCCAACCGGAAGTGATTCAACTGCGATCGTCAAGAAGCCTTTTTTTCAGTTTTACTTTCTTTTTAAAAAAATTACTGTATTATTTTTAAGAACCATTGATTTCAATTCATACTATTCAAAAAGTTGTTTTTTTATTAGTACCCATGCATTGACCGGTATCTGCGCATGACGCTGCTTCCCCACCCAAATTGAGAGGAAAAAAACATAGCAGAATCAACTTAAGAGATCAAAAGTCTGATAATATACATTGAAAAAAAAAATAAGTGATGTATCTTTTAGTATCCAGTTTTGTTAACCTTTATTTAATATTTCTTCTAAGATAACCTCTAATTTTGCAAATTTGAGTTTCTTGGTAATGTTGTAGTGGCAAGAGTAACGTTCATTGGTACACCCATGAGAGTTCTCTCATGGTACACCAATACGACTTTACCTCAATAAATACGTAATCTAAGTTTCTGGAATCAACTCAATAAGTGAAACTGTCATTTTCCATTATGAGAAGTGATGGGTCCTTTTGATATGTTATTTCATAAAGTTTTAACAAATTTGTCTTAACGTCAGATTTTGGTTTTGTCTCCATGTCACTTTTGTTTTAATTATCGCAAAGGCGATAATAATTGGTTTTCGTTATTAATTTAGGTAAGGGATCCGGAAGACCGTCTAACGCAACTCATCACGAAGTTAAGCGCCGATAAGGGACAGCTGAATTTTTTCCTACTGATGATGTTTTGGACGTTTGAGAATTTCATCACCTCAAAAATTCCGCCCAGATAAACCAAACGCGCGCTTTCAGAGGGAAGAGTAAAAAATAAAATGAAACTGTGTACTACTTTATGTGCCCATAAGAATTTCCATTCCAATTTCCATTTTTATTTTATTCTTTTAGATTAAAAAAATCGCAGTGGAGCCTTTCTTTTATTTACCTTGAAACAAAATCCCCAAGAGTTCCTGCATGTTTTCTACGCCTTGAGTACTGATTACGTAGATCTAAAAAGCGCAATCAGGAAACTCTTGATTTCCAACGGGGAAAAAAAAGACCGGGAAAAGCAAATTCAACAGTGGGCTCCTTCGTCGCGTCTATAAAGCGACTTTTTGAAGGGGACAGGACATTGGAATCGAGCCTCATTCTCAGATTTATCCAAATGCCGAGACGTTGTTCCCTCACATAGACAACCTACTCCACACGGCTGGGCATGATGCAAAGTGGCCTAATACCCAGGGGCGACATCCCTTTTGGACCCTAGTCCTAACCGATTAGATGCCTTTCCACATCTTGCGGTTTGCGGTTGCCGCCACCTGAGCCGCCGTTAAATTTCACGGGAAAGTCTCTCGGGACTAGTAATGAAAGGCAGTGACTTTCAGTCGGCTCGTGGACTTCTTCAATGACATTTTCGAGGGATGCGGCACCACGGATCCGAGCGCTTCTACATTAATTGATCAACACTAACGGATTTCCATATTAGTCGAGTGCTTTTGATTCCATGCAAACTTAACGACGAATATACTGGAGAACCCTCAGTTAGAGAGTCAGTAACAGCGACTGACAGGAATGACAACACGTTTAACGTTAGCGAAAATATAGTTGGGTAAATCTGAAAAGCACAGCCTCCCCACTTCTGACCTTTTTTTTAGAGGATCTTCATACATGCAGTAGAAGTGATCCTCTTAATTTCACAGGTATTTTATGATAAGGACGTTCATTAATAATGGACTTAGATGTAGAATATTCCTCGCAAATCCGGAGGAGGGCAATGCATGAGAAAATTTTCCCTCTAACAATAAGGATACTTTTTTTTATATGAATCGATTTCGTCATCAGAATGGACCAGCCTGACTCTGCCTTTTACAAGAATGTATATAAATGATTTAGGATAGAACAAGAGAGGCAGAAAAAAAATCTTTTAAAACTTCGAGTGTAGTAACTGATCATAAATTGCGTCGTATACAAGTTTTAAGATTTTTATTTTTTTGTGCTTTTTGCTGGTAATACTAATGAATTTGAATAGGGAGTTTGCCGCGCCAAGTCAGGTCAGTTCAATAAATGGTATTGCCAACTTTCTCGAAACAAAAATTCGAGGATGTGATTGTGACACGTCTTTGTCCAATGAGCAAGCTCAAATAGAACCCATCAAATCATTCCGCCTGTATGTCTTTTTGCACTTGCAACACTGCGGTTACATTGCGTATTCGCCTTTTCTCGAAAGGGGACCAATACTCTGTTTTAAGGTCGATTCAGAAGGGTGGAGGGGCTGCATAGATGAGGGGACCACGAACGGGCGTTTGCCTCCGAAAGGCTCTCAAATAAGAGACGCGCCTTTGATTATTTCAGAACTTCTCAAATATTCAGAGCCTTTGCAGGTTGTTTGAGTTGGGCGAAAACTGTCCGGAGAAACACACTGACCTGTTTCCGCCATCTCACAATGTAAATGAGAAATTAGGTTTTCCACCTGTTCCCGCCAACTCGAGCGGAGTGAAGCCTAAGGCAATAGGGAGCTATATTTCCATACTACGGCATAGGAGCTATGCACAGTTAAATAAGCTTTGAAAATAATTAATGAGTTTTTGAACAATACTTATTTTTAAAAAAATTAGGATGCTCCGGAGGGCTCGTTAAGATTTCAGATAATGTCTTGGGTTACTATCTTTACTTCATACATCCTTCTTTAAATAACGATGGTCTCCGACAAACCGCGTGTAAAGAAACTTACCGAAAAAAGAGTTTCCTTACAGCACGAGAAAAAAATAAAAACATTTGCGATAAGTTGAAAAATTATTTTCTTAACAAAAATCTTCTAATTAGGCCTAGGTGCTCTTTTGTCCACTTCAGAGTAAAAAGTTCTTGTATGAGAACCTCATTGTCCCATTGCCATTTCTTGGTCACTGATTTTTTTTTCCGGGCGCGCACTTCCGGGACGGGCGCAGGCCTGATGGAGTTTGCCTCCCTTTATTTAAATCCGATGCAGCGCTGTGTTGTGAAATATCCGCTGGGCACAGAATGCTTAGGCCTATTGTCAGTCTCTTTTCAGCAAGATGACTATTATGACAGCAGAATCAGAAGTACTGTAAGTTCCGAGAAGAGGAAATTAAAAGAGATTAGCAGTTAGAGGAGGAAATTTGAAAAAGGTGGGAGACGACGGATGGAAGAGGAAATTGAGAGGCCACGCGTTTAAAAGAGTTTGGGGATGAAAGACTCACGAAAGAGGAATTGAGGAATACTGCCAACGGGAACAATAAAACGTGCACCAGGCTAGACGAGGCTAAACCTCTTTTAACATTGGCACTTTCAAAATATTCTTGGGTCATAAAGTTTAGTTTAGAGTTGAAATTATTGGCACCTTCCTTGATTTTCATGTTCGTATCACCGCGAGCGAAAGATATACTCCCTCTTATTATACCTGATTTATGGATCCATACATGGACATCACTTAAGTATAAGTTAAGTGAGAGGTGCCCTAAATCAAGTATTCCTTTTTTAAAGGTACTTTTTCCTGTCAGCTTATTTTTACAGCTGACCCTGCCTAAACTGCCCGTGTAAATGGATATACGCTTGGATATCCGCTTGGATATCCGCTTGGATATCCGTAAAATTGCGGATGTCCTTGTAGAATCATCTGTAATCACGAATATCCACAGTAAACTTCGCGCTCTGATTTTCGTAACATATCGGTATCCAAGAGCGGATATCCTTGCGAATATCGGTGCTACGGATATAGGAGCGCGGTTTACTACGGATATCCGTGGTTGCACGGATGATTCGACATGGACATCCGTAATTTTACGGATATCCAAACGGATATCCGCACGGTCAGTTCGACCAGGGGGGCTGATTAAAAATTAAAACACTCCCCAATGTATCAGCAGAGACAAACTCTTGTACCGCGTGTCGTGTTTTCTTTATATCAGTAACTTATTGTTAGCTTGTATCCCTGCGCATATCAGGAGCTGTAAGCATATCTGTTTTTCCGATTTGCGTTTACTGCATCGAGGACAGTGCGCACCACGAGACATCTTCGGTCCAGTCTGAAAAGATCGCACAAAAGAAACCGTCCGCAACATTTTCAAAACCCCATTCGCCTTTCGCTCAATTTACGTCAGATATTCTCTCGTCCCGTTGACCACAAACCGGACATGTATACAACATTTGATTTTGAATAAACCATGACAGGAACCATCACCGCCGAAAAAAATATGAATAAAAGTCGTTACTGCAACCCCCCCCCCTCCGAAGTGAAAGGAATTAAAAAGGGGTGAAAGGATATACCCTCTTGAATACGCAACTGGGGCCTCTTCGATACTGAATAACTTTTTTCCCTCCCAACTGTATTTACGAACATTTCCTCGGAGAAATATAAATGAGATTCCAGACAACCGCTTTATCGCGCGTTGATTCACTTCACTCTAAGAAAAAATGTGTTCGAATTTAGGACATAAATGCTTGTAGACATTTCGCGTACTCGTATAAGTGTTCGAAAATCGAACGGATAAGTGTTCTATTTTATGATACTTTCTAGGGTATTTGTAATATATTTAAGCATAAAATATTGTTTTTTTTTGCGATTCTTCTTTGTGAAAAATAGCTCTTAAAGCCGTTAAAAA
>Ga0058701_10003356_pt1 | contig 12634 bp, 7 predicted proteins | sample AgamicOrMae_FD_97039 | JGI IMG/M metagenome (GOLD analysis project Ga0058701, IMG submission 97039) | Agave microbial communities from Guanajuato, Mexico - Or.Ma.e | ecosystem: Host-associated > Plants > Phyllosphere > Phylloplane/Leaf | place: Guanajuato, Mexico | collected 2012-06-04
TAAATTCAGTGTAAAATTGTCAAAATTGACTTACATTTAGCGGTTGAAACCTGTCTACTATTTTTAGTGTTAATATTTTCTTGCACCATTATTAGTTTCGTCTCTGAGTCTGTAATAAGTCATTTTTATCTACTCTTACAATTCAGCGAGTTCTTTTTTCCCTATTTAAATAGGCATTTTATATTTTCAATCAGTCAAAATTGACTGATTGAAATATAAAAATTTTGGCTACTATTATTCTTTAGTCTTTGACCATTTCACTTGAACAGTGAAAAATATACAACGTGTAGTAACCTTGTTGTGAGGGTTACAAATGAATATTGCTCTTTAATTCGATAATATTGAAATGGAATATAAATTCAGGATATACTCTGTAGTGTGTTGCGTGATTATTCCTTGTAGATGTGAGCAGCCTTGTGGTATTTTGTGTGCAGGCGCCGTCTACGCCGCGGGCGTGGTGGCCGTCCTGGGGGTGTGCGCCCTGTCCGTCTTCTGCCTGCTGTCAGTGCTGCAGCTCGCCATGGTGGCGTCCAAGGACAAAGTCGTTTGCAGCTACGTCGCCGCGGTCATCACTAAACTCGTCCTGGCCATCCTCGCAGGTCAGTCTCCCATTCGCCCTCAACAGCACTAATCGAATACCATCCCACATTATTATAATGTCGTTTTTTTAAAACAGTAAATCGAGTCTCAATGCGGAGAATCAAAAGAAATTAGCAAATCAAAAGGAAAGAAAAGCAAATCGGAAGAAACTTGGCAGAATCTTGACATTGCTGCAACGCATGTTGCCTACCTATTTTATGCCACGCAATAGTTGATAAGCAGGCCTACACGAATCAAGTTCATCCCGGCAGAGCGTTGTAAAATTTAAATCGGAGTTCTAAATTAACAAATAATTTGATGGTGGGTTGATGGACCTGTGCGAGTACCGAAATCTTTGTCAATTTCGACTCAATATCGATATCTTCGAAGCACGGCCGTAAAAAAAAAACAACATTCCACGCAAATAAAGTACAGTGTTTGCGGGTGTGCATGAGGCACTCATGCAGCCAACCTCACGTACCGGTAGGAGAAGGGCTTCGTCTACTATTTCGGCGAGTGTTTCAATCACGTCTTGTCCTTTCTTTCAATATGTTAAAATGGACGAATTTTTACATTATCCGGCCGTAATTTACAACATTTTTAAAGCTGGTGACAGTTTTCAAAATGTTCTTTCCATTTTCAGTTTATTTCACGCTCAGAAAAGTTATTATAGAATAGAAAAAAAAATACAATCAATTTCCTGGGTCGGAGTGTCCATGCGATATCCATGTCGGATTGTCCATAAAAGAAGAAATGGAAATCCCGCTATGTCCAATGTCCATGCACCATGAATGTCCATATAAGTAGGTACCTGGATTTCGGCAAGGATATTCCGATTTTATCATGGGCCTTGCATAGACACTTCAACCCCGATATAACAATAAGAGATCCTCTTTTCAGGTCGAAGTTGTTTCCCTTAGAGTGAGATTATATTTCCTTTGAAACGATTGGTCTCCATAAGGCAATATTCTACTGTGCGAAGAAATAACTACTTTGGGAAGCACTGTCGCTCAATAAAAATAGTATTAATATTCTCAGTATACGTGTGTGTGAACGTAGAAGTCTCAAGGGATGCGTAAAGGACGACTAAAAACAGGTGTGAGACGATCCAATACAGGTTAGGACTACAGGCCTGACAATATTTTTTTCCAACTATTTTAATTGGTCACTAAACACCTCAACAATGGTAGAGGTGACCCCAAATACAACTTCATTTGTGTGATCTTGACGGACTTGTAAGTTTAGATACCTAATTTTTCTATTGCAAGTATTGCGATTTTATTTCCAAAATGATGGAATTTTGTTTTTTGTTTTGTTTGTTGCAGCGATCGCGGCGATTGTGTCTTGCATCTTGTTTGCCCTCCAGACGGACGACCGAGCAAACAGCTTCAGGGTGCACCGGGGAGAGGCCTTCTGGTTACAGGTCAGTATCGTTTCGTTTCGCAAATCACCATCGCAATGCGAAGCCCCCATTCGAGCGGACGCTTCCAGTTGGGCAAACGTAACGACAAAAAAAGACAAGCATGCCCGGAATACCGTTGCTACAGGTGATAAATCAAATAATATGTCTGCCTGGAATAGGAAGAAATAGTACTTCACAGTTCTTTTTTTTATGATGATCTCAATTTTGTATTTATTTATACAAATAGTAATATTTTTCCCCCACGAAGTTGGCAGAAATTCTTTCACCTACGATAAAAACGGGGTCTTATTCGGTTACCCCAAGTCGATTCAGCGTCATGATGCTTTGTCTGCTAAATCTGTTTGTAAGGTTATACAAAGAAAGAAAATGCCAAAAAAGTTTACACGAAAATTTTTAAAAAAATATGACGCAAAATTTATGCATACAAGGACTATTTGATACGTTACTGATATAGCAAGTTCAGCGAATAGCAATCCTGATAAAACTGAACGAACGTAGGAACATATCGATAGTCGAACATATCGATAGCCTTGCTCCAAAAATTGAGAGGATTTCCCCGTTAAAACATGATATTGTGGGAAGAAGGTGAAAATAAATAGAACTTTGGTTGGAGGATATTTATGGAGCATACCTTATAGATATGACAGAATGTTACTTATGGAATGCTTCATTCGGGGGAACAAAAACTCCTGTTATGTATCAAGTGGCAAAGCGGGTTTTATAATCTGGTGAAAAAATATCCAATTTAAAATGACTTATAAATTTTCATCCTTATTCAACCAAGATTGATAAACAGCAAATGCCGTATTGCTGTAAAAATATCTATAGCCAACTTTAATACTGTAATAAGTACACGCTATGACAAGCAACAAATGTCGAGGCTCCGTGAAGAAAAAAAAGAAAAGAAAATTTTTATGTATGTTGTGGTATGTGTGCTGTGAGTATCATAAAACAAAAATATTTTTGTTTAATGGAATTTTTAAAAAATCCCAGCTAGCTGAGAAGCTTTGAATGAACATAATTAAGCACACCTGCGCATTTGAGTAAAGCGCTATGTACGCGTCTAAAAAGTTCCACCCTACTACACATAGTTTGAAGCGCTCTTTTCATGCGCAGTGTCCAAAGCGCATGTAAATGCATTTTAAAGGCGTATTTTTTCATTATATGCGGTTCTGAAAATGCGCGCAAGAAGTGAATAAATCAGTGGAACTTTTTAGCGACGTCTAAAGCAAAAACTCAGAGCCAATGTATAAACAAGGCCCTCTGATCCCTCCCCCCCCCTCTTCCCGCCCAATCGAGGGGCGAGGCGAATCGCGCCAATAAAAGGGCCTCGGCATGCCTCCATTATGTCTCAACCGATTTTCGCTCAGCATTTAGCTTCATCTAGTATAAAGAAAAATACAGTTCGTGGGCCAAAGTCGCTCGTTTGGCGGCCGAAAATGGGCCTTTTTCCGCAAATATTATTGAAGCCAAATGAAAGGTCCTCGTGAAGTGTGCACGACGCACGTAGTCGCCTTCCGCTTTCCGTAAACTTGTGGCTGCCAAATTCGCTCCGATAATAAGTTGGCCACGCTTTGAGTCACCTCGCGTCAACTCGCGTTACCTTGCGTCTCCTCGCCTCGGCGACTGCGCTGCGACTACTCGCAGTTGCGTCTGGCCAGAGCAGAGCTTACGAGACGTGTGCCGGCCGAGGGTATACAACAACTCCGATTGGAGGTTAAAAGCGAAACGAACTCCGTCCGCTGACACTGTCTAATTGATCTGACTGATCAGTTAAAAGGTGTCGTCCGTCGTGTGAGCAGCGCTCGACAACCGTACCGGTAGGTTCCTATACCCGCACGAAGTTCTTTTCAAACAATCGTCTAATACTCGGACCGGAATTTCGAAAAGCGTGCCCTTATATCGTCTCAACTCATAAATTAAGTGCAAGTTTGATTTTTCTTCTTTTTTTGTCACTGTTTTTTTTTAAGAATCTGGAATATTCTAGAAGGCCTAATTGTCTTTAAATTTTGGGTTCAAAGCAAACATAAGCAGCTAAAAAAAAGAGGGAAGGAATGTACTGTTGACTTTATTCATTTTTTTTTATTTATTAATTTTTTATTGCAGTACTGTGGAGAGATTGATTGCGCTTTCCATGGCCGCGTTTTATACTTTTCATGTTTCCATTTTGATTCACACGGGCTTCTTTGATTTATGGACTTTTTCATTCGCCCGTTTCGTTTGGCATGGCAAAGAGCTTTGGTATCGTCGCCAACGATTTGAATAGTGATCGAGCATTTCTTCGATTTCATACGATCTCGTTAAATTGAGTTTTCATACACTAAAAAAAAATGTTTCTTGCTGCGTTCAAAGAAAGATTTCCTAGATTTCATTGTCAAGGAAAAAATATTTGCATAATTGAACTTGCAAATCTTCTGAGCGACTCTTCTGAGCGACCAAAAACTCTATTTAGGCCATTTGTCCAACGTCCGCGATTTTCAGCCAACAAGTGCGACAAATGAGGGATAAAAACTGTAAAGATATACCGTACACTCTTAACGGCACGGTTGTTGCTTGATTTGATATTCCGCGGCTATTCCGCACTACTCTGATTAAGGGAATACTCGTTTAAAGATACTCCTATACCAGTTTGGGGTATGAGGGTAACGCTGTTTCAATACATACCGTACATATACTTTGTTTTCTTTTTCAAGATCATTATCATTAGCAACATGAACGTAAACTGTCGCGAAGCTACTTTTCATAGTTATTTATTGGTTTATCTTGAAAACTGACCACAACATGAGTTCCGTTGCTCACTGTTTTATTTTTATACCGAAAACATTTGGAACTCTGGATCTCCCGAAGCAGAACTATTCCAGCAAACAAAAACATTTGACCGCTAACGGGCTGATTGAGGAGTGAGTTTGGAATACCCGTTTCAATTTCTTACGACAGGTTTATAACCAAGAACAGGCATTTCTTGTAAACTGGGAGCATTTATTATTTCTCTATCCAACTTAAGGTATTGGTCAGATTTATCCACACGCCCGTGAAGCACTAGGAGACTTAAACGCCCGTCAAGAAGGCCCAATCTATTTCGGCAGGGAATTGCGTGCGAATAAAAGACGCTTCGTTAAGTACTAATTATTATGCGTCCAATGTACTGTACAGTGTATAAGGTCCTACACCTGCTTCGAGTGCAAATTCAGCGTCGCGGGGAGATTCGTAGTTTAGCTAATTGTAAGACTTGTAAAGTTAGGAGGGCCCTCACCTTGATCACTTAACGCTTCACTTCACTTACCATGCATGTTCTCAATTCGATTATGTAATGTACCGGTGCTTTCATGGTAGTTAAAGAAACCACAAAAGTACCGGTAGCACGTGTCGGACACCTTAAAAACGTTTCGCAGCTCTACCCACCGCGCTTTATAAAGTGTATTTGTTGTTTAATTGAAAAATTAATAATCGAAAAAAAAACTTTTTAATACCTATTTTTGATGCCAATTAATTATTGTGATCTCAACATTCCACTGCGCCAATATGTTTTGTTCACCTGCGGACAATTTTTCATTAATTGTTCGACGTCTTAAAAAAGAAGTGCTATCAAGAAGTGTACTTTACTTCGCATAAGAACCTACGTTTTGTTAAAGTTTGGAGAAAGCGAACAAAAATGATAATACACGGCTCTCTCTATGTTGAGACTACTCTTTATCTAGTCCCAGTTATATCGTTATTAACCCATTTATTGGTCTTTTCGAAATGGTGTCAAGAAAGATGATAAAGAAAATTGGTTTAATGTAAATATCTCCGATCGATTTCTTTGTGAAAAATGAATACGTATACCATTATGAGTCAGCAGATTGGTATGCGATAATCCCCGCATATAAATCTATAAATGCACTTTTTAAATTCGCGAAAATTCAAAGCCTCGTTGATCTCCTTAAAAACGGATTAGAAATGTGTCTTATGCTTGTGGTATAGACCACGTTAAGTATAGGCTGACCTTCGTGATTTAAGCGAAAGTAGAGAAAAAGAGTTCTACAAAGTACTCAAAAACGTATTTAGCTTCATGATCATTGACTGTTTAGCTCAAGTGAAAAACTAATATCATGCGTAGACGCATACGGTACATATTTAGGCCCTTGGTTCATCTCACAATGCCGTCTTGTGATGGTCACCAGCGGTTTGTGTCTTAGTTAGCCTTCAAACTTGAAACACCCTGTACTCTACGTATAACCTGGAGCGTAAGTCGTTGAGAGTGGATTTTTATCCCGCGAAAAATCACGTTGGCAGCCCTGCTGGGCTTCTGTGGCGGGGGTGGAATAAAACAGAATATTTTGCAATATGCCATCCTTTGTGACGATTAAACAGCGAAAGTCGAGTTTCCTGATTATTTCCTGGTTGTTCTGATCGAATCACTCGCAAAATTTTTCTTCTTTCAGCCATGGAAGCCAAAAGCAAGGCTGCCACCACGGTTTTGCACGCGACAAAGTTTTCTGTCAACGACTTATTATGCTCTCGACTGTATAGTGGGTCACAACAGTCATGACCCCTGCGTCTATTAGAAATACATGAAAGGAGGGGTCATGACTTATATGGCCAACTTTACACATATCCACGTGTATTTTTCGATCAGGTTAGGTGTCCCTGGTCGAACTGTCCGTGCGGATATCCGCTTGAATATCCGTAACATTACGGATGTCCGTGTCGAATTATCCGTGCAACCACGGATATCTGCAGTAAACTGCGCTCCTAAATCCGTAGCACCGATATCCGCATGGATATCCGCATGGATATTGGTGTTACGAATATCAGAACGCGAAGTGTACCATGGATATCCATGGTTGTACGGATATCCAAGCGGATATCCGCACAGACAGTTCAACCAGGGGTTGCCATCTTGAGGAAAATATGGGGAAAACACTTGGGCAAGGCCCGGACTTAAACAGTGTTTTCCTCTGTCTGGAAAATGAAAAGTGTGTTTTTTTATGTTTTTCAAAAGGGACTTTGATTTCAGGTTGTCCTCATCGCCCTGAATTTCCTACTGTTCGTGATGTCCCTGTACGATGTGCTGTTCTCCAGACGAGTGGATGGCGACCCCACCAAACGGAGGGACCATCGCTCCGATCGGGGCACTACATTCAACAACCCCGGCTTCCAGGAAAGGAATGGTAATGCAACAAAATTCGCTACTCGTGCGATAAAGCACGATCACCTGATAACTGGTTCACTATAAAGGTGATTGTTTGTCGCGCCTCTGCTGCAAATGGCCGTTCACGGTCGTTCAACGTTTTGCAAGGATTCCGATGTGACGCACGCATCGCGCATTTTTTCTACTTTTTCAAAGTTTTCTCTTTACTGGTTAAACATTCATTACATTACAGTGTAAACTAACGCGTCTTCCGTTTTCAAAAACCTGTTTTGAGTAAGAAGGTAAAGCAGAGCGTGGTTGTTTTAAAAGATAAAACTATAAAAAAATATATCGGGAGCTCTCAATCGACATGGATACTCATAGGGCTATCTCCAAAAGTAACCAATTCCTCTGTTTTACTTCGCGAATGATTACTTCACATATCATATGTACTTTAGGTACGATAGATACTTCCTAAGACAGGGGCTAGAGTTTTCACGAGTATTTACAAGTTACAGCTGAGTAACTAATGCAGAGTGAGACAGTTTAGGTTGGTGCCCTATGTCTCGCTCATTTATCGCTCCGCTTGGCTGCCAGAAAGCCTAAGGGGCCATTCACATATTACGTAACACGATTTAGGCCATTTTTGGACCCCTCCTCCCCCATGCAACAGACCGTAACAAAAGGTGGAACCCCCCCTCCCCCTTGGTGTGTTACGTAACGCTGTATTTTTTAACATTTGTTTTGAAAAACAATATTATGAAAAAAACGTATGTATAACGCATTTTGAATACTAATACCTTCTTAAGAGATGTTAAAAACTAAAACAATTAATACATAACTTATTACTGCTCAGTACATTTTTTTTAAACCAAAAGGCGTAGTATAATTATTCTTTATTTTTAAAAAAGCATTCAAAACTTTAAAAAAATTAATTAACTATAATTACGGAAAGAAAGGATAATACACAGTATATACCTCCCCAAGTCTTTTTTACTCGCCTTTTGTTCTTTCGTTTTTTATCTTTTGGAAACGATGTCCCAGTTGTTCGTTACTAAAATTAACTTAAGTATTATTGTTATCAGTAAATACCTTCTACAAGGTTTATAGCAATCCACGATACTAAAAGCAGAACTGAAAAAATTCCATCGCTCGGATACCCTCGATTTTTTTTCGAAAAGCAATTGTTACGCTCATTCTTTTTTGGCAGACGTTATATCCACGTAACGTGCGCTATATGATGAAAAAATTATATCCACGTACATGCATTCCATATGGGACTAGAACGCATTTTCGGAGACTTCGACGCACGGCCACCAACCTACCACCAACCTAAATACATTTTAAATGGACGTTTGACGTGGATATAAGTACCGGTACTCCGTTCTTTTTTCTCTCATATCTTTCGATACGTTGCCATTTTTTTCGGTGCGTAACAAAGATTCAGACCCCCCCATCCCCCACGTAACAAACCGTAACAAACTCAACCCCCCCCCAATCGTGTTACGTAATAATGTGAATGGCCCCCCTAATGTCGCAGATTCCTCGGCGCCAGCAACTGCCGCCGAGAAGTAAGTTTGCGTCTAGCTGGGCAACCAAAGGTAGCCTTCTTTCCGAGGAGGAAAACGCGACCTTCAAACAAAACACTTTTCGTTCTGACCGATCCCAAAACTCCGACGTCTATTCAAAACAAATTCCTGTAGAATGAAATTAGGGAAGCCGTTTCTTTGTCACGCCCAAGCTGCTTAACCCAGACTTTAATGCTGCTCCGCATCAGGTACAGTAAACAGTACAGTCAATCAAATAACTAGGAGTTATTACACTTTGCTCAAGGAAACATTCCCCGCTATGCGAGTCTTGGCTACGAGCTTGTGGTATTGCGATCGTGAGTAACGTACACCATTCTTTCAACGATTCGGCCTTCGCCGTCATTTGATATTTGGACCAATAAGAAAATCCGGTGAACTTATTGCTAGTTTACCTTTTTATCCTTGAAGGGAACGATGGACTAGTCGCTAATCAGGATCTTGAATCTTGAGAGGTAGTAAAATGGGATGCCGAATGTCTTCTATTTGTTCCTTTGAGGTTTAAGGTGTAACACTCGTTGTTCACTCACTGTACACGATGGAACAGAACACTTAACAAAAAGTTGTTAACAAGGTTTTCCACTCACAATCAGTTATGCCCATTTTAGACATATCCTGTGAATGAACAGACGTGCAAAAATAAAATAAACACGGAAAGAGACGGATTCTCAATTTTTCACGAAAGCGAGCGCTCTTTCAGAAACTGAACACGGAGCGTTATATTGTTTTGTTTTATACGCATTGTATTGCCAACCTTTGAGCGTTGAGCATCCCGTTCCACGAGACATTATTTGATTTCTGTGTTCCGTGTAAAAGGCTTTAATTTTATCCATTTTACATGTTTTTACGAATGTGTCGCGAATATTGAAAGACACTTTGCCACAAACATGTTTCAAACGTGGAAAACTTCACTCACCTGAGTTGGTAATACATATGTCACGTGATTCGGATTCGGCGGCCGCTCTTCCGCGAAAATTTGAATTGTGCGACGATCAATCAAAAGCGGTGATTACGATGGTCGATGCGAGTGTAATATTTTAGCGCCGGACGAAAAACAATGGATGTGGGGATCATTTATTTAGATTTTAACACAGATTTTCTGTTTCAGGCACATCAATATCGGTAACAGACGCGAGCGGCAGGCCGTATCCCATGAACGGGAGTGTGTCGTCGGTCGTAACAAGCCAGACCACGTTATCAAGCAACGGTTCAACAGCAGCCTCGTCAGTCACGGGTTCGGTGCCCGGAGCAGTCCGGAGCCCGTTGAGGTCATCGCTGAAAAAGCCGAGGCCTCGACCGGCAGACGGCATGGGTATTCAGAACCCTGGTTTCAGTGGAACCAGTCCGACCCTTAGCCGTAACGGCAGCGTCAAGAAAGTCCGAATCCAAACGCATAGCACGGCTGTGTAGATTCTTTAAGTGCCAGCGCAGAAAAGACACTGAATAGTGCGAGGCGAGAGCTGAAGACACAAGTCGGTTATCCGTGTCCGTCCATTCCATTAGTGATTTGTGTTAAATTGCCGTCTCAATCGTACGGAAAGACGTTTTAATTTAGTGCATGGTTTCTTTGTTTTATTTTTGTATTATTAGATGAAGGCTGTGCATTGTTGTTGATAGAGAAGGCAACAAAGCGTTACAAGATCAAAGTGGGTCGCCAGGGAAGAGGAATGAAGAAGATATTACTTGAAAGTTATTTTTATATTAAGACTCAACTACCAGCACTGGTACAGTATACTTCTGTTTCTGAAAGAAAAGTAGATGTAGAATGTCCGTCGTATGGAACCACAAAGAATTCCTCTTACCTGGCACCTCTGGTCAAGTTTGTAGTGCTCATTTTATTATTTGCAATACGCTTGCAAATATGACCAAGATCCACTTTAGCTTAAGAAAAGATCTGACGAGTGTAATCTCCCTCGGAGACAGATCTTCAGATGAAAAGCCATGTTTCTCGTAGAGTAAGTTACAATATTTCATGGGTTCCCACGATTTTAAGCCGTTTTTTAATATTTGCCGTTCACTTTGGATATCATAAAACAACGGATATCATCTCGAGCAACTCTTCGATACGGACAATATGGATATACGGCGATTTATTAACGTAGTCTCTCCTGTTTCTTAAACAGAGCCATCTGCATAAATTCTATGTAAACTGCTGTGTCGAAGACCTCTTTGTATAACGAAGACTGAACCGTACAAGTCTTCAGCTGTTGGCTGTACTTAAAATTAAATCTGCATGTATAATTCAGGTCATCCTTAACACATAACTTGCGCGAGTATTTGTTCCTATCACATCTGCCTAAATTCTTTTCCAACAAAATAATTCCTTTGATAAAGTGTAGTTTGCAGATTGTGTGTAGTTGAATTTTTGCTCGCTACTTAGAATCTTTTCCGATGAATTTGACCAGATTTTAATTTGTTGTAAACATTGCCGATTGCAATGTACCGATATTATGAGTGAATAAGTACCGTAATTATCATCCAGCCACAATTTCATTTTTTTATCGTAATTTCCAAGTGAGCGAAATATACCGGTATTTAATTTAATCCTTCGTGGAAAGACGTCACCGATCGTTCTATCAATAATTCGATGTATTTAATTATTGATTATTAAAGATGACAGACTCTTAAAAACCTCAATGAAATTTTTAGTCCCACGTTAGGGTATTTAATTTTAAAACGTTTCAGATCAGACCCGTATTTTTTGTCTTTGAATCAGTCTGTCCTATTGGCCACAGGTATTAGTACTTTGTTATTTAGCTAGGACTTTGTTAATATTTCTATTGTTAAAAATTGTTTATTAGTGGCGAGACGGCAGATGCCTGTATTCTATTTTATACTTTTTGTTGTTTCCTGCGCTTAAATGCACGTAATAGGAAAAAAGTGTCGCATAAAACGAGAAAATATAAAGCTTGTTAAAATTTTATCACGTTCTGTAAAGTGACTGTGTCGGAAGTAAACCCTGTTACTTTAAGAAGCATTATCTTTTTGATGTCTTTTTATGTTCATCCTTAGCATAGATGGTGTGCCAAATATCTGTGAATTGTATTTACCCAACTTGGATTTTGGGGAGAAAAAATGCACCAACGTTACTTTGTTTCGAATCGAGTATTGTTGTCTGATCCAAGTAGGATTTAAAAATAGTTTTAACCGTTAAACGTCTTGCAAAATATTCCTTTTTTTTCTTCTTATGGCTAAGCAGTTAGGTCTTTTCCACTTACTAGACAGTATTATTTTGAAATGAAAAGAAGTATTTTACCTTTGACAACGCACAGTGCCGTACAGTTGGAGTTGGGTGTCAAATATAATTTTTTGGGAGTCGAATCTAGTTTTCCAGTTTATCCTGAGATAACTCTCCCATAAGTAAGAGTTTCAAACGGCCAGAAAAAAGGCGTGTCGTGTATAAGTACCGTATTTGCGGCGCAATTCCACAGAAAATAGACAGTTGTATCTCATTGTGATGCAGTAGAAAAAGATAAGGCGATTTCTACCGGTACATAGCGTTTTCGATTGCTCTTTTCTGTCTCCTCACTGGGTGGGTTTTTCTGAATTCCAGAACTCGAACTGCAGCTCGCATATTCGATAGCGCCCTTTCCCCAAAAAGTTTAAACTAAGAGTCAGATCATGATATTATCAAATTAAGTTTCGATAGTCGATACATAAAAGAGTATAAGAATGTGAAGTGACGGTATCAGTATATTGTTCATGTGTTTTAGTTGCTTGCAAAAAAACTGAGTTTATAAATTATTATAGGTAGCTATCACAGGAAAAAAGCAGTATTTTAAGATGATTATTTATTTTATGGATAAATCGGAATTTAAGAAAATATTTCGTTCGTAAAAGTTTTATGTCGACCAAAAGGAGATATCAGCTGTATCATTACATATGTGTAAATTTACTTGTTATAATGTTTACAAATTTTATGTAATTGAAAAA
>Ga0058701_10003357_pt1 | contig 12634 bp, 3 predicted proteins | sample AgamicOrMae_FD_97039 | JGI IMG/M metagenome (GOLD analysis project Ga0058701, IMG submission 97039) | Agave microbial communities from Guanajuato, Mexico - Or.Ma.e | ecosystem: Host-associated > Plants > Phyllosphere > Phylloplane/Leaf | place: Guanajuato, Mexico | collected 2012-06-04
ACAACCTTCTTCAACCTTTGCACCGCGTCGGAATGTACACTCGCACCCGGAAAAAAAAAGAGGCTCATTACTTTTGGGATGGACCTAAAGCCTTAGTTATAGACTAAATACCAATGTGCTTTTAAACGAGCTTGTTACAGGATGTGGAATAAGATTGCTGCGCTGGACTACGCCCGCACTGACTGACATCGATATGAATATATCATGAAGAAAATTTATTTCAAACTACTTAATGCTTTGAAGTTGCTCAAAATCTCTTAAGTCCGCAAGTTAAGTCCTCATGAAAATCGCCCATTGACATGAGCTGCATTTCACACGACACATTCGTAAATTATGAAAAATAAGGAATGGGAGACGTGCTGAAACTCAAGTCAGGCTGGCTTACGTAAAGTTAAGGAAGGATAAAATTCCTTCTAATATCGGAGAACTCAATGTGGTACCTTCAAGCACTGACCATCCAGATTGAGAGGGCGTTTCCTTAACCATCCAGTTCGAGAAAACGTTTCCTTAACCGTACCGTTCGAGGACCATTAAAAACCGCGTTTTCCGTCCTGTAAAGTACTCCTTTCACCGGTATGGCTGTATTTTGTTCAGCAGAGGTTGGAAATAAAGGTATAATGTTAACCGTTTCTGCTGACCAAAATACACACATACTGGTGAATAAAAAGAATTGCAGAAAAAGGAAGACGCAGTTTTGAATGGTCCTCGAACTCGATGGTTGAGGAAACGTCTTCTCGTTGAACAAACGGCGTCTTGCAATGGACGGTTAAGAAAACGTTTTTTCGAACAGGGCGGTCAATGCCTGTGTAGCAAATTTTTGAAAACTTTCCGGATGAAGAGCATTTGTGTGGCGGAGATCCACCAAGTCAGGAACAGCAGAGATTGAGGATTCCGTGCGTCACAGAAATTCTTCATAATTTTCAATAATAAAACGCTGTAAATTTCCTTTCCTTTTCAATTATTGCCACGCATACGGGCTCGGCCTTACAAGCTAAACTAGTTCCCCCTTGCAGCCTCCCATCACAATGGTCCAAAACCACATCCTACACAAAGGTACACCTGCTATCAGACCAACAATGCAAGTTGTAATCACCCAAATCTGTTGCTGTTTTCCATCGCTGCACCACACCTTCCTTTTAAAATAGCCTACACGTCCTATCCGGCGTGCATCTCCAGCAACCGCCCAGACCCCATACCAAAACGGGACACACATTTTGGCCACATCTCCCACCACCAGCTCTGCTCGCGCTTCGTGTATGGCCCGAAGAGGTCCTGCCGCGGTTTGGGGTAAGTTCGCCCTTCATCAACACTACCCAATGAGGAAGACAAAGCTAATTTCATTTCCAACCAGAGAATTAAGTGGAGCGCATAATGAAAAGAGGGAAGAAAAAAGTTGAAGGAGGGACGGGGTGTCGCCGGAGAAGTTTTTTTTCATCGGGCTGATTAAGTGATAAGGGCGGGTAATTGCGGGTTGCCAGGTAATAAGGTGAAGGCGATAGCGACCTTGTTGAAATCGAAGGTTTTTAAAGTGATTGGGGCTGTATGATATATTGGAATGCATATTATTAAATGACTGGCATACGCAGGCTTCCGGCTGGAGTTGCGTCGGTATTCTGAAGTGTAAGATTAGATTTTCCTCCACTGTGTTACATCCTGATTAAAGTTTTCATTGCATTATGATTATAATGACTTACTAGCGCGCAATGAAACCCAATCTATGTTCTCCGGATCGAGCGGTCCATGCTTCATAATCCGTAGGAATAATCGCAAACTGTTAAAACGAAGGCGTACATCCCAGGGCTGAATGTTTCCACATACGCAGCGGAATTTACTCTACGCCCTGTTCAGTAAGTGAATAATTCCCCAAAAGTTAGCGTAAATCACGCTTGCTCTATTCTTTTTGCGTCTATTTTTGCTAAAATTCTAAGTCTCTCAGTACGGAGAGAAAATTACGCAACGTAAGCTGAATCGTTCAGCCCTGGACTTGACGATTTTGTTTTTATAATGCAAGGATACTGGACGCTTTGTCCTGGAACCACGGGTATTTTTTCCGAATTAAATTACCCTTCCAGATGTCCATAGATAGCCTCGCGGGCAGATATATTCATGCTAAGACGGGACCAAGGACCGGTCCTACAGAGCAGCTTGCGTCAGCTTTAATCTTATCGAAACTACCCGCATTCATGTTGCCAATTCACAAAGGGCTATACAAGATAGACCTAGGCCTGAATCAGGGTGGGACACTCAAGGGAGGAAGTACCACCTTTTACAGGGTGTAGTTTGCGAATCGTTTTGGACCGTTCTTTGAACGCAAAAGGATCAATGATGTTCACTTTAACTTCTATACTTATAGATCCTATAAAAATGGCGCTGGAACTGAGAAGTTTAGTAGAGATCTAAATCTGTTTCCACTAGAAGAAACACCATAAGTGGGCATGTAAAAAGAACCTCATATTAATCTTTTATCCATCGTTCCTAAGTAGGAGCAACTTTGTCAGACTTACTCCTTATTACGCCGAGTCAAATTTCGGTAAAAATATAAGAATCTGATTAGCGGTTTTCGACCACAAAATGGCTAGTTGGGAGACCGCGGAGTAGTTGCCACACTTTTCGCCCGGCACTGACAAAGTAACAGGTGCCACCGGCATTACGCCTAACCAGCTTGGTTAGTGGTTTTAGGATGCGTCGATTTCCCCTAACTGTTTTGGTGGCCCGTGTGGTTGCTGGGCTTCCCCTTAAAATGAATTTTATAAAATTAGGCGGGCCCAACTTCTTTTCCTTGTATACAGCATATTTTTCTAGTGTCCGCAAACTTAATAAAGAATGGTTTATCATGCGCGTGGAAGTGTAAAATCAGTCAGGTTTGCTTGACTATTAACTAAATTAATGTGGAACTTCATTTAAAAAGCCCACTAATGATGTGATTACATTATAAAGGAAAATTTAGGAAGAAAGAAGAAAAAAGGCTTTTCGTGACCAAAGAGGTATTTCCAAACAGACGGAGAGTAATATCGTCTACGGCTCAATTTATTTGATTACTCTTTCTTGAATAACAACACAACATTTAAGGAAGTTTGTCGCCATCTAGTCCTTGCTGGCACCGTTAAGCAACTTTACGTCAATTTCATAGAGAGTTTTAAATGCTACTATCCGACCCCTCCAGGGAAGCGACTCGGGCACATATCTGTCCATACATTCTAGCACGAAACTACTCTGTATAAAGCCCTTTCCGAACAGGCTTAAAAAGGCGAGGTCTCATATGCTTCAATGTACAGTATTACCAACACAAAAAAAATCAGTCCCAAGATTTGAAAACTGCACGACTTATGATCGGAACTGTACATAAGATCGATATGACTGCGGCGTCTTCTTGAATCTTGTCAATCCGAATGAACATCGTAAAAAGAAAACAAAAAAACGCATTTACGCCTGAAAACAAATCCCATTCAGGACTTTGCTAACACGAAACCGAATCCAGATTACCAGCGTAATAATACCATCAGAAGACATCTCTCAAGGAGCCTTTTCCATGAATAAATTAAAAAAATAAGACGATAAGCTGAAATAACTGCAGACAGAGGCGGCAGACCGTGAAATACAAGTAGTTAGCAGTCTCCGAATTAGAGACCAAATCTTAAACGGATTACAGTCTCTAAGGAGACAAAAAGGGGAAAAAAACTGATCGACTTGATCCAATATGAAAATCATTCTTTAAGAGGCGTCTTCGATAAGAAAAACAAATTTGATTAATACGGGAATGGTTGGGCGGGGGTGGTAGTCGTGGCGTCTCTGGCAGGGTGGCGTCACCCTGGTGGCGGACCCTCGCGTTTTGGACGATACAATCATCTTGGACCTTTTGTCGTTCGTTTTGGCTGTTTGGCGGTGTGTGCTAATCGACAACGAAGTCCCTGAAGACCTAATTGCTTCGTTAGGGGAGGCAGTCTCGCTAATGACTTAGTTACCTGTTTTGTCATTTGCCTGATTAGCGTTTATTACGAGGGTTCCGTGTATTAATTAAGCTTTTATCCGGATTTAAGATTAGATTTGAATAACTAGCGGGAAACGCCACACACTGCAAAACACGAATTTCGACGTAAAAGTTTCCCGAGTCTTTGTCCGCGTTGTGGATCGTGTTCAGTTATCCCAATCTAAAAGTAAGCGACTTGGAAAAGTGTAACTCCAAACTCTAGGCCGACCCTGTAAGTACAATTTTAATTCCGCGATTCCTTCCTTTCGTAAGTATACCTTTTGTCACCGAGGGGTTGGCAATGGTGCAAGACTCAGGGCACCTAACCAGACCTTATATTTTTCGCAGCCGTTACGTGGATGGCAGTAGGCTTAGTAACAACACAGCGAATGGAGTACAGTGGTGGTACATCGTTGATCATTATGTAGTCAAGCTTTGAGCCATGGCACTAAGCAAATAAATTACGAAATTCGACCTTCAAGACTTACAATTTACCTTTTTTATTTTTGCCTCTAAAATCTTAGTAGACCTACTTCAATATTTACTGATACAGGTTCTTCTAAAAGAATTCCAAATGTGAAAAAGAGGGTTGTAGCTATTCGCCCGTCGGCGCAAATACATGGAGACTTGAACGCACGTAATGCTTTTTAAATGGGAGGTGAATTGAACGCACGAACCCAAACTAATACATTTTATATGGGGCAGGCGGGCAAATAGCCACTTCCAAAAAAGAATGGTAACGACACAAAACTTAAAAAAAATTATATATAAAAAAGAATGACATAAAAAAACTGAGTCGTGCCAAGAAAATTTAATATGAGCCTATTTGGAATCAAGTATCCCACGAATTTCGCACGTGAAAAGGGGATGAATTTTTTTGGATTATGCAAGTCTCTTTACGTAATATTTAGCGAGATTTTATTGATAGTTTGTTACTGTCTTGTGAGAATATACGAAAATACACCATGATTACACGTAATTACAAAGGACAACACTATACGCTGGAAATCAGGCCACGAAAATGCTGGGTGGTGACAAAAATCTTTAATCGAAAACTTGCAAGCCCATTTCCCATTTGACTCGTGAATCAAGTCACGAAAACTGAATCTATTAGGGCATCTGCTAAATACATCGTCACAGATGGCTGTTCCACCCAAAAATATCCTTTAGACGCTCGACCAATTAGCATAACCCTTTCAATCACGAACACACACAATTCGCCTAAAACTGTTCTTCCAAGCAGTGATGAAGGGTTAAAGGGGAAGGGGAACCCATTAATTGGGAGTGTCCACAAAATTGGCGTCCTTTTTCCACAAGGGTTTCTAACTAGTGGTCATGTGGTCAAGAATACACACTCGACACATGCCGCGTTAAGGTAATGAGAGAGACCTCAGCGTGGAAAAACTGCTTTTGCGAGCTGCACAACAAGGATGCAATATTGTCCGCAAGTGAAAATGAACTTGCCTGGTATTCAAATTGAGTCGCCAAGATTCAATCAGGTTTAATAATTTTATTAGTCACCACTTTTAGGCTGAATTTGTGCAGACAACCCTTTACCCTCCATTCACTTCATCTGCATACTCAGAAGATGGCACGAATGCACTAAGTGAGAGTTCTATTAATTTTGGTGTACAATATGGTATACTAACGAGCGGATATTATCTACCTGGGTGGTGATTAGTTCTTAGACGTTGAAACCACCTTGTTAGAGCATATGGGGTGAATATTGGAGGGGCGCGTTAGCAGGGACATGGTTGCGGTCCAGGGTTCCTCGAGATGATGGAGTCTCGGGGGAGGGGGAAGGGGGAGGAGGGCAGCGCGAGGAAGCGGTTGACCACGAAGAACATCGGGGTCTCCTAAGGGGACTTTCTGGGGCAAGGGGGAACCTGAACCGATTGGAAGCCTAGACACTACCAAGGCATTTGAATGGTGAAGTTTTCATTTTAACAGCATTTGTCATTTTTTCGTCTGATTAGTTACTAAATAATTGTGTTTGATTAATGCATTTTATAAAAAAAACACAACTTTGCATAACAATTATTAGCCCTCATTATTTTTTACATTTTTTGACGTAATTTTACGGTATACAAAGGAAAATGTAACTGTACTAGTTACAACACAACTTCATGAATGTAATATATATAGAGAACACTGAAGAAAAACATTGGTGTAAGAGGGACTTATTCCGATTGAAGTACATCTGTTCTGTACACGTACTGTGCCGGTACATGTTATTTAGATGGCTAGTTTTAATAAAAATAGATCTAATACCCACATCATACAATGGAACTCGCCAAAGTTATGCCCACTGATATAGCAATGTTTAGTCCTATTTTGGAAAACTGTATGGATATATCATACCCGCTATAACAGCATAAATAAAACTTGTTAAATTATTTTAAAACCACAGACAATAGCTTTATCATTTGTAGCCCAAGGCTTCTTTAGCTACAGGCGAGAAAAACTTAGCGAGAATTTTGTACCCAGTAAATTATGCAGTAAGTTTACGAACAAGAATTGACAGAATAAGGCTAATGATGTTATTAATACCATTAATTCATTAAAAGAAGGTAGGTATTTTTTGTGAACGTGTGAAAAAATGAAAAATAATATTTTTATCCGTTGATCTGAATTGATACTTACGAAATCAAAACCCTTATTGTGATAAAAGCAGGTACACGAAAATAATCAAAATAAAAAATAAAATAAAAGGTAAACATGTTCTTAAAAAAAGATTTCAAAAGTTGCTCGTCTTATGACTTAAGAAGATTTCCCGGTCATTGTGAAAGGTAGGCAGCCCGACCAGCACATACGCGAGCGCGGTGGCCTATCCAAAGCTGCGCTGCTGGTCACTCTTTCTTTCATGAGTGCAAATAGGATGCAGATTTGTCTCCATCTCCGTCGCTAGTTATTCGCACGGCTACCCCAGGGCATTAGAATACGGTCTCCTTGCAGTGGACAATAGATACGAGTCGTCTCAGGGTCCTCGTTTGCCACAACCCATCCAATTGGGGAATTGGATATCTGAGGTGTCCGAGCTGGGATCCTAGACACTTCGTAGACCACTGGCCTTTAATGGCATCGACTGAAGGGGTTACATGGGCACCTTGCGTCGATCTCGTTAATTAACGACTCTTGAGTGAAGTAGATTGTTGTGCAACCAGCATTTGCGCATGCAAAACCTTTCGGTCCGGGTTCAACAATCAGGTTCTGAGAAGATTTTTTTCTCTTATATGTGAGTTTTCCTTAGAACAACTACTGTCTGTGTCCACAATCGCCTTCCCAGCGTTTATTTTTCAAAAACTGTTTTATCTTAGAAACCGAATCTATTATGATGTATTTGAACCTTACAAAGCTAAACCAGCATACAACCTCACTTAACGTTTAAGCTACCTCTAGCCATAAAAGCTATTCAGGGAGAAAATGATTTCGCTGCCTCAAAAATGTATTAATTTAGCCTCAGCAAACTAAAATTGTTGTGGTAAAAATTCCAATTGTTGCGACAGAAACATAAATTGGTTCCAGAACAATAACACTTGTCGCTGTAACATGTGAAATTGTCACCCTAACAGTTGTGGTTTGCTGCGAGTATATTGACAAACGTCTTATTTAGGCAGCAAAGTCATTTTTCCCGTGAGATTTAACATAACTCAACATATAAATAATTAAAACAACCAAACGCCTTTTCAATTCTCGTAAACAGAAATACCGAGTAGGTGATAGATTCCGACTTCAGCCCATTTCACTAGAAAATTTTCATTTTTGAAGTGTTCATTATGGAGCTGGAAAATGAACATTTTCTTTTATATCCCATTGTTTCAAGCGCAAGAACGTGCCTAATCAGTTTTTTTAAGTGATCGCTCAATTAATGTCCAAACAAAATTACCGGACAAGCGGAAAATCTTTGGAAGCTTTTTCGGCCACTAGTGTACTGTTTAGTCTTCGCAAGTAACATTTCTGAGCCTTATCCATCAGTAACATTGTTAAAATGAAATAAATATTCAGAAAAGAGCATTAATATTTTAGAGTGACTTTCCACGTATGAACGATAGTCTCAAGAAGGAAAAAAATGAATTGCTTTACACAACATTGTTTTTATTTTTTTATTTATTTTTTTTACTCCAGTATTGGCGTTTGATGTTGTAACTCGGAGTCTTCTGTGAGACATTTTGGAAACTTAATGACAAGCAGAAACTGTTTTTGTAAGACATGCATCGAAAACGTAATAATTATGAAATAAAAAATGGATATTTCTATGTGTTTGCCTCACAATCTCCTATAGGTCTACAGTTAGTTGAAATTACGTGCCCACAATCGCCGACCATAATATCAAGAAAAGACAGCGCTCCAAGATGACATACCACATCCAGCCTAGTACTAAATACTAAATACGGTATCACGAAAACATAGACTCAGATCGCTTCATATTAGGTTAGATAGGGTTGAACATGTGGACAGACGTAGATAAGCCTATCTACATCTATCATCCCTCCACACGTTCCTCTGCGGGTAACGCGCAGATTTTCAGGTTTGGCAGAATTTTATCCAAATCTGCACACAAAGCCAACCAAACATTAATTAAATATATGTAAAATGGAAGTATCATCATATACGTATAAATGAAAAAAAAACAATAGGTCTATTCCTTTTTTCCAGTTGAAGTACAGGCCTAATAATTCTGGTATGTTTTTGAATTTCTTTTTAATAAAAAAATAATCATAGCGAATTTGACATGTCTTAATGGAAAAGAAATTTCTTTAAACTTGATACATATTTTGTGCGAAGCAGAGCAGCTCATGTACCGCCAAAATACTTTAAAAAAAAACAAAAAAAGAAAAAGATAACAGTAAAAGAGACAGGATAAAGCTTTGAAGCACGGCACTAAACCATCGAATAAAACAGCCAAACGTAGCTGAAGAATCGAAAAGCGACAAAATTTACGACGGCATTTCGCGCGCGCGTTGGTGCCGCACGCGCATTTAGGGACACAGATAGTGACTTTTGGCAGGAAGCATTTGCGATTGAAATCGATTAATAAAAAATCGGCCCGTCACTTCACTTACCCACGTGTTACGACCTACACCATTTACGATTCTGCTCCTGCATACATTTTATAGCGCCTGGGTATCTTCGCCTTCCAATCTTCCGTATCACTGCAACACATAAAGAACTTGCATTTGTTAAAGTTCCTAGTTTTGCTTGGAGTGGCGAATGAAAAAGTGTTGTTATAATCTGAAATACAAAAGGTGAATGGTGTGAAAACCCTTAATACAGTACTCCGTATCAGGGAGGGAAAAGTTGGTTCAAGCTTCTGCTCACTGCCTTTTGAGAATCATTGAATTTTTGAAATGAACTGATTGTTGGTACGCCCAACACGCAATAAACACAAACATGGCGTTCTACTAATACTACTACTACAAAATGATGGTATAGTCAAAGTCCGGTAAACTTGAATTTATACGAAAAAAATGGTGAATACATTCAAATCTCTATTATTTTCAATATGACACTCCAAAGTTTTACCTTCACCCTTCCTTTGATAAAACTCTATAAGGAAAAGAAATTCTGAAATATTCGAACTTCCAGCCGAAAGTGGAGTTCCACTATTCTCATGATAGATTCTTTTTTTTCGTTCAATTATATCTGTATTAATTTATTGACTTGTTCGTTCCATCATTACTATAAATTTATCTTGTCATATATACGTGTATTCACTCATCCACCATCATTTATTTATAAATTTAATCATTCATCAAATGGAATCAGTTTCTAGATGCAATAGTGCAACAATCAACATTGTCAACATTTCATGTATAATCTTCAAAACTCAGAGGCTTGTGAGCAATACACTCGCCAACGAGGCAAATCTTCCCGCCAAGAGCAAAAGTGTTAGGGCTACATTAGAGAGCTGAATAGTTTCGGGAACTTTTATTGCAGAAACTTTATTACACTGAGCCAATAACTAATTGCGCTACGCCAGACGAAACAAAGAAAAATAAAAAGAGCAACAAAGTAGAGCGATTGCGCTCTCTGGGTAACGCGTTTATAGCTGCTGATCCACCAATAAATATTAGAAATCTCCTCATTTGAGAGTGTCCGAGCGACTTACAGGGTGCCTTGCAGTAAAGCGTTGGAACGCTCCGATCCCCTTTACGACACTGTGGTGTTTGCCGTCATTAAGCAGAGGCACAAGCTGCATTAGTAACTTACTATCAAATACTTAAGCAGTTTAAGGAATGCCTCAGTTTATTGGTGGAATGTTCTCCTCGAAAAATGCCGTTGTTTTATCATGCAGGATTTCTGTGTGGATTGGAACACTCCAACAATTTCTTCGTCCGTCGTGCGCACTGAAATAAATAAATAAGGCCAACTTCCAGGCAATATTTCCCCTAAAGTGGCCTTAGAGCCACTCAGAACCTAAATTCTATAACTACCATGAAATCTCGAGGACCTTTCAAAACTGCGTTTTTTATGATTTTCAATACTCCCACTTACAATGCGTATGTATTTTGGTCAGCAGGAACTGTCAACATTACCTTTATTCACAACCTCTTCAGACCAAACTACAGCCATACTGTTGTAAGGAATAGTTCAACGGAAAACGTAGTTTTCAATGATCCTCGAATAGGATGGTGGAAAAAAGTCTTCTTGAACAGAACAATTAAGAAAACGTCATCTCGAACTGGACAGTAAAGAAAGCGTCTTCGTGTAGTGGACAGTTAATACTTGAAAGTAACCAAATAAAGGAAAGAGAATTTATAAGCGCAGCGATAATGAAATTCTGAAGAGAATTTTTTTTTGGGGGGTGGACTCTTCAAATAATATGGTCCAGCGTGCAACTATCCAAACACTATGCAAAATTTCTTCTCTTGGTAAACCAGTTTCGATAGAGTCACGTTATTTCTAGAAATTCATTCCTTTACCCCTGAAGAAGTTATGTCTCTAGGAACCGATATAAATACTCCCTAAGCCTACTCGTCGAACCTCTATGACTAAAACAGATACACTGTGGTTATACATACATAGTTTCCTTGTTTAAAGAAGAAAAAAATGATCTAGTTTTTCTCTCTTGACTGCGCAAATGAAAATAAAGAATAACGTGTCTACAGTATAAGACAACCGTTGACAAACATCGTTCCTCCCTGAAAGGAAAGGTCGTATGAGAACAACAGACGGCCGAGAAACAGTAGCCATCACCAACACTAAAAATTTTACCTGCAAGAAAAAAAAAGTCCGTTAGACATTTACACATTTTTTTGGCTACTTACGCACTAAATATCGTGAGATATATATTTTTTTTCGCCGCGAATTAAAATTCATAACTTTCTATTTACCTTGAGGCAATATTCATTTGTCAGAAAACGCACTCGCGAAAAAAAGTAAGCCAACATCGTCACTGGACACTCGGACAGTGATGGATTGTAGGTTGGAGGGAAGAGGTTATTCTTACGACATATTCTGTGATAGTCATCAGGGGGTGTTGGAAGTGTCCTTTGACCGGAGATCCTTAGCTATTGTCCTTAATGCATAAACCTTTGACCGTCAGGCCACGCACGTTCGTATTGACTTGGAGGTTACGCAATTGGGTATTGTTAACGAGGGGAGGCAAGGAGGAGTCGCATTGCAGCTTGGTCGGTGAGGTAAGATAAAGGATGGCTGGGAAGAAGGGTTAAACGAGATTTTTCAAGTGATAGCGGTAGTGAGTGAAGTGTTGAATTACATCCATTTCCCCCACAAGTTCTTAGATCAAACAAATGTTCGTAATTCATTTGGAATGTGTTGACCTCAGACTGGAGTTTATTTGATTTTTTTATTAGATTGCTCTTTGTCATGAAACTCTTTGATTCTGGATTCTTACTTAAAACACATTTGTTATGAAGGAAGGATTGTACGGAAACACATTCAATTAGTTTCCATGATAGAACTAACATCATTCGAAGTCTCTCAGCCAAATCATCCCAAATGGTTCAGCGGTTGAATGGTATGGTATCTTTTTTTTTTTTAGAAAAAAGGTTTTGCTTTTATCTGAACCAGACACAGCAATGGAAGCAACACGCTTCATATTTTACATTTTTGTTGTTGTCGTTTTTTATCATTTAACTTTTATATCGACAATGAAGGTTTCAATTGAACTCGATGATGGAATATTTGACATGGCAGAGAGACATGCATTTTCTAAGTGGGAAATTCTTTTGTGGTGCACTGTCACCTACAGCTGCTCACCTGCAAAAACGCACTCAGCACAGTTGGAGGGAAACACCCATCCAATTTGTTGAGGCGTAAATTCAGTTAGAAGAGTTGAATGATTTTCGGTGGTGCCTTTTGCTCCCTGCAGCTTTGCTGGAGTGGAATCTTACGAAACGTGATTTCATTTGACACTCCGAAAAAGAACTTCCTCTCAATCTGGGTGCGCTCGGGATAGACCTGTGATTTTGTTACGTATGACATTTCCCGCTCTCCACGATTGTTCGGTTTTCTTCTCACTCTATTTCTAAAAGTCCGCTTTGATAAAAACTCGGTTCCTCAAGTGAATCAAACATCAGAAAATAATGGGAATATCCCCAGAATTTTCAACCTAACACAGTTTTACGATAGTGCTGAACACAATATTGTGTTCAAATTTCTTGCAATATGAATTCAGTTTGCATCATATTAAATCTTAGTTTA
>Ga0058701_10003358_pt1 | contig 12633 bp, 5 predicted proteins | sample AgamicOrMae_FD_97039 | JGI IMG/M metagenome (GOLD analysis project Ga0058701, IMG submission 97039) | Agave microbial communities from Guanajuato, Mexico - Or.Ma.e | ecosystem: Host-associated > Plants > Phyllosphere > Phylloplane/Leaf | place: Guanajuato, Mexico | collected 2012-06-04
GTTTTTTACTGAGCAATTGCTATGTAAAACTGCTGTTCTGAGGATGTAATAATTTTACAACGGAGGTGACTGGAAAAAATGTTGCCATTTCCCGCAGTCGAGATTCGCCCAAACACTTGACCGACCAAAATTTCTCTGCCGAAAAATATGCGCACGTTATGAAAATAAACATCAATTGACGGAAGGGTAATTCGCCTGGTCGCGGAGCAACACTCCATGGAAGTAAACAGCCTCCTCTGTCCAAACATTTCTTTGGACCAGACGAAGGCAAAATATTTTGCTTTGGACGGGCTGACGGACTCCGTTCGCCTGCACTCGGCTCCCTCGCTCGCTCATTCAGCACACGTCCCGACATGCGCGCCCCTGCTTCGGCTTTCTTCGGAGGCGGCCGACGCGACCACGCGAAGGGATACACTCTCAGTTTTCAACGCAGGATTCCCACCTTAATACCACCTCAGCGGATCAAAATCGGAGCGAGCCTCAAGGCACCCGACTTATCTTAAAACCACGCGACTGTATGTTGTTTAGTCTCATGATGCTATAACAAGGTGGACATGGGTACGTCATGGAGGTGGAAGAACCTTTAAAACTGAATGTGTACGTCCAGAAATAGTTACAGCAACACATTGAGAAAAAGAGACGGCACGGTCAAGAGCCTGTTTCTGAAGGCGGCCAGGCGAGTGACCGGCGGTCAGCATCGTCGTCTTTTTCCAGAAGTTGTGAGCGATACTCTGCACAGGATCTTCGCATTCCGGAGCAACTTCCACCAGCTCTATTTTGCTTCATTTCGAATGCCTCAACATACAAGTTACACTGCTAGTTTGAAAGATTTCCCACCTCTTGTGTAGCAGCTTCCGTCAGAGGAAAGCGACGAACGAGCAAGGCACGAGGCAACTGACTTGATTAAAAAAAAAATCAGATTGTCGACAGTAAGCTAGGTTAAAATTCGGGACGTTTCCTGTGCCTTACTCCGCTGGTTTATCGCTCGAAGACGAAATGCAGGAAATAATCCAACATTAACGATGAAAACAACACCAGCGTACAGAGAATGAAAACATGCCCACACCCGGGTGAGATCTGTTCTTAACCCATAAGAGTCCAAAGTATTTGGATTTAAATTTAGCTTAAGAGAAATTGAGAGGAATTTTTTCATTAAAATAAGCAATTTTAAGCTTTGGAAAATGCCTAAATAATTGAATTTCAGGTTTGCAGAGGGGTGATATTTTTTAAGTTGTGACACTACTGAACTGAAAACATCCTGTAAATACTTTTTTGTTTCCGAACGGCATCGCTGGGCGGTAGTGGGTTAATCCGAGGAAGAGAAAAAATGTCTTCTTTTTTTAAAGACGTGTCGAAGTCCGCTGTTTGTCAACTTTCATCCGGAATGTCATCCATCAATTCGGTGCGTCAACGTCATCCTCAACTTTGAAAGTTTCCCGAAAGTTTGGTCCGTCCACGCCGAGTGCGTGCGCTAAATCTTTCCGCTGCAAATAAAGAAGAAAGGAAGCGAAGGAATAATAAAAGTCAAAGCACGCTCTCTGGTCACTGATGCGTTGTGGTCACTAATTAAGCGAACATCACAGCCACTGCACCGGTTGCTTCAATAAGTGCATTCCGATGCACTTTCGGAGAGATCGATTTTCACGAGCCGGTTGCCGCTCAGGCTGTCGCAGCTGCAATGCACACACAATTTGCCGCTTTATTACGAAAACAACCCACTTTTCCCTTAGCGAAAATGACACAAGTGATGGCCGCCCGCTGAGTTGTTGGGAATGCCGAGGACGAACTAAAACCAGGGTTCGGTGGAGTAAATAGTCTATGGAATGGGTGAGGATATCGCGGATGATAATGAGAAAAACCATAGAGTTCACTGTTTATTCAAAAGAGGGCGTTTTCTTTCTCAGGTTTTAATGCCGAAAGGAGTGAGGCATACGGCGCTTTCCTTTACCTTAAGGTAGAGCCTCACAGGGAGAGAGGCGTCGATAGCCACATCACCCTTGCATCCCACCAATCAGCGTTGCTGGTTTCTTGCATCCCCCGAATCAGCGCACACCGCGGGAATAAGTGGACGCCTATCTCCCTATGAGGCTCTCTACCTTGAGTTTCCCGACTGTAACAACTGCTGCTAAGAAGAGAGAGGCATCGAGCATCAGATAAACATGAGGTTAATTCAACCTCAGGTTAACCTAATTTAAACTCCGCGGTAAACCGTCGTCAAGCCGGCTTGACGACGGTTTCATTGCTCATCTTGATTGCTTTATGAGGCCTCATAAAGAAGCGAAATAGTAACCAAGATTAAACACAAGAAGAAGGTAGAACTTGGATTAGCAGGGCAGAACAGAATGTGTTGGAGAAGCTGTTGAAGATGGGAGGGCGATGAGGTGAGGGAGGAAGTTAAAGAGAAAGTGCTTATGGGAAATCAGGGTGGCTGAAAATGTTGTCACTGTGCAAGCACATTAACAAATGAATGTAGGCCAGGAATGGGTGGATTAAGTCGAAGAGGACAAGGATACTGAACAACATGAGAGTGTCCTTAATAAGAGGCATTACATGATGGGATATGTAGCTGAAGACGGCCACAGGTAAAAACGAAAGTTTGGGTATGGTGCAGAAAAAGATAGTTGGTTGCTTATGAATGTGTGACCAGCACTGCTCTACACCCCCACAAGTACGCGCACAGAAGAATAAGCTCCGAATCTAAAGCAATATCTGTGTTAAACAAGTAATAAATATTCACTTGAGCGGGATTCCAACATCTCATCGATAATCTACACCGCCTTTATTTGAATAAAATGAAATTCGCTTCAAGAAAGTCTCCCACGTTACTCCATCTAAAGGTCAACACAATTGTAACAAGCATTTTGTCATGTTGAATATTTCTGATAACAAAACACACGGTCCAAAAATGGGTCAAGCTGATTGGCCGGTACAGGTCATTTCTTACTTATTTAGTATATTTACGACATAGAATGTTAATATTCCCCATTTATGTGTCAGCTTGTAAACTTCCTCAAGGCTAATCTTCGCGCGAATTCAACGTTCGGATTATCGCGTACAATATACGGTCCTGAAAGAGATTTTTAATAAAATTTATTGTACGTTTAACAAAAAAAAACTTCGCTCAGAAGCAAGATGACGATTGTCCGCGTGTGTAAGAATTATAATACAAAGATTCTTGATTGCCATCAAAAGGTAAGTTCGCAAAATGGAAAGATGAAATTCGGCTCATCTTGCGCGATTTCATTTTCAAATCAACTGTTGATTCCACCTGGTAAAAGCAACTGCAGTTCGAAGTGAAGTCGAGTGGAAGATTTCCCACACACAGTGACTTAAATACCAATCCTAAACAAGCATAATTATTTTGTAATTGTTGCAATCGCGACATAGGGGACGCATTGAGTCTCATGTTTACAGTAAGATTATGCATATCGACGTCGCATATCAACACTGCCTCGTCGCTTGCAATATTCTGCCGTATGCAAAATAAGGTACCCGGGTAGTTAGCACTGCAGGTACCCAACAGTTTACCCGTGACCTTTTGGCAACTGAAATTCTCATCATCTTGAAAAGCCCTAACAAACCCTATCTTATCGATTTGGGGCTGGAAGATTTTACAGGAAGAGAAAAAAGATTTTTTTTCAGGCTTAAAATTTGATTATAAGAAAAATTATATATAAATTTTACGGTTACCCTAAAGCACTCTTAAGGTTGCACTCTTCAAATAACATAGAGACTAATAAGAAAGATGGAAATTTGGAAATTTTCATTGCTGAGTATGACTACTCTATTTAAGAAGTTGATGACGCGTGCTCAACTCACAATGCTGCAGAAATGCTATGAGGCGGTCCATTACGATATGTATCTCTAACAGCTTTTCTGTGGATACATCCTTATGAATAACCTCGAGGAAGCTACAGCGTATCAGAGGGCGCGAAGTTATCTTCACAGAAGCCATCGATAAATGCTCTGGGAAGCATCTTTTTAGGGATAATGGATAAAGGTAATATCTGAATCAGCGTTTGTATAAATGAGAATCGGAGGTGAAATGTTTGAAAAAGACCAAAATATCAAGCTCTTCTTTATTACCATTTTAAAAGAGTGCTCTCAGCAAGATTGTCGTAAACAGGTCATCGTGTTAACACGCGGCAAAAGCGTTAAAAAAAGGGTCAAGACGTAATGCACGGTATGATTTCTAACATATCATTAGAGCAGCTATACTTATCCACGCTGATTAACTGATTGGGTACTTCTTGTATGGAGCCTGCCGAAACCAAAATCGTAATCCACTGAACCACGAAAAAGCGATGCACAAGGCACCAATCAGATCAAAGCGGATACAGCTTTTGATAACAATTCATCAAGTCATCCAAAGGTTACACACGATTGCCCTAAAAATCTTCCAGTACCGAAAAAAGAAGTAAAAATATTGCAGAGCGGATTTCTGTAAAGTTAACATTTATATATTGTCATAAATGGTTAAACCGACCACTTTTTTCTTTTTTTTTAATTTGGCTGTCTAGACTTTTGAAAAACATTCGTTTTACTGTAGGAAGTAATGGTTTAAAAACGTAATTACGATGTTTTGCCTTTTAAGTATTTCAAATTAACACATTATTTGTACGCTGTTAAAAGTTCACCATTTGCTGAAATAGAAATATTTCCGTATTTTCGATATTTTAAAATACAATTCTGTGTAAGGCGGAAGCCCGTGTAAGGTTTATTTACAGATGATTCGCTTACGTTGAATTCGATTTTAGATCGATTTAATCGGATTTGACTGCATTGTGTATGTTTAGTTAGGTTAAGGTAGAGGAGATAAAATCGGTTATATTATACTAAAAATTATTTGTGTTGGGTTTTGCAATGAATATGGTGTTAATAATGAGGGTGTTTAACTTAACGAGTAGAGAAGGTAACCAGCGCGATTTTCTCGGAGATAAATTATGAGAAATTTGTGCATGGATGCACTCGAGTCCACTCCACTCCCGCTGCGCCGATGCGTCTGTCGGTGAACTTCTCTGAAAGAAAACTAAACTGCGGTGACAGGAGCAAAAAGTGGTCGCCTTTGCGCACTTTGTATGCGCCGTGCGGTCCCTGCTCCTCGTGGCTGGCTCGATCGGCCGACCACGAGTATCCGACCACGGGCGACCGACCACGAGGCCGCCGGCCAGGTCGGCCGGACTAGTACACGTTCCTCCGTTCGTTATTACTGCCGACTGCTCAGCCAGGAGCACAGCGGAGACGATGTCTGCTGCAGGTCGCACCAATAACTTACACTCAGAGACTTTACTGTTAGACTATGGGGTGGACGTTGAGACACGCGAGATTTTCGTGGGCAGGAGAAAGAAAGGGGGTAGAGGTACATTAGAATTTAGTTTCAGGTTATGTACTAGCAGTCCAAAAGGTATTGTCCGGTGCTGGTCGATCAAGGCTCCGCCTGATGGGGAAATACATTGGCTACCGCCTTGTTGCACGACCAGAACTGGAGAATACCTTTTGGACTGATAGTGCATCAATAAAGGGACGGAGTTTCCTCTTAAGAAACCATTTTTGGTATCATTTTAAATTTCGGATGAGGATTGGGAGAGGAGCTGTAGCAGAGACTCTAGAAATGTTACCCCTCTTAATGTTCTTGAAACAATAAAAAAATAAAATAAAACCTGGTTACAATATTAGGAATGGAAAGAGATACGACTCCGAGAAGAAGAAGGTGTAGATAGTGTAGGTGATGATAGAGAAGAAGATGGGAAGATTGTTCGAAAGCTTTAGGTAGGGCTGAAAATGGAGGCTGGAAGGGAAATGATGGAAGACACGGAAGGAAGGATTTAATGGGCTATGGATGGGCGAGAACAGGATGGTGTACTATACTCAGAGAAAGATATGGTTTTCAACGAAGATATTGGGGCAGGCAGACATGTTGAAAAATGGAAACGGGGTAGATATGGCTAAAAAGATGGAGAGACTGTTGAGGAGGATTCTAGCCAGCAGAAGGAAAGAGACAGGAATAGGGGTGGAAATAGACGAATGTGAGGAGTTACTAGAGAGCGGTAAAGACGATCCCACAATAGGCATGTTTGCCGTCATACCATAAAAGTATTCGAATACACGGGAACCAAAACTAAGATCCAGCTCTTTAACACGACTCTCGTTATTGTCAAATCAACATTTTAATCTCCGCACATCAGCTCTAAGCTCACATCAGGAGTAATTACTGTTTGTGGGGGCCGAGACTAAACGAGATGTCACAGTTGACTCCTTCTGACGCACCGACTGAAGCATGAGCCCCCGGCTCGCCCCCCTCCCCCTGATCCGAGCGCAGCACATACCCATGAGATCCCTATTTGCATACCGCCCCCCTTCCCCTCTTTACGCCGTGTGCCGTTTAACACTGTGTGCGGTTAGTTCCTTACGTCGTCTCACATTTAAGTCCCAACTCCTGACCAGTACACGTCTTCATTAGCCAGTGCGTCCAGAACTCGAAGAGTGCAGAGAACTCCTTTGAAGACTTCCACGATCTAGAAACTTCTAGTGATGCTACGTAATGCATACGTTCAAAGACTCAATACGAGATGTAAAATGTGGTCCTTGGAACTTATTTTGTAGGAGTTCGAAAATTGGATTACTCTGAAATCGTGAGTTTAATGTTCGGAAACGGATACATATATCATCACAACGTTATAAACTTTACACTTGCGTCCTTTATCACTACCATCTTGATCACATTATATCGGCGCGGAATTCGAAAATTTTCCTGGACACGCAATGCAAATTCGTATTCGTACTCGCGGTAGCAACATCCAATTAAATTGCTTGGAGCTTCGCCAAAATTATTTGACTTTCTTTTTTTTATTGCTTTCAGGATTGGTACCTAAAATTTTACAGGGCGCAACGAATCAGTGAGAGCTTAAAAAAATAGATGACGGATTCATCAGGTTGGGGCAGCCCGCATAAAAGTCCGACCGGTTGTAACGGACGTGTCTATAAATTTGCAACTGTGGGCGATTTTTTAACGTTAACGTTTTGAGGGTTTGACTGCAAGCCACTAAATATTAGCTGTGCTGGATGTTTGATAAGTACAAAGTTACAGTTTTAATATCGTAACGGCAACCATCTGCTAGTATGGTGTGTTGAACGTCCTGTATAACAGTAAATAAGTTAATCTTTAATAGCAATTGCGGAAATGTTTTTCTACACATCCATAAATTTGAGTATCCCTTAAACGAGAACTTGTCTTGTTTCAATACACGCAAAAAAGTATTTAGCCAACACATTCGATTTGGATAGCGGATACCTTTTTGAGAGACGGCTCCTCAGAGACCATGGCTACAGCACGGCCAAAGTTGATTGAGAATGGGGTATAATATTTGAAATTTCTTCCTGAACTGCACCTTCCATGCGGGAGGACATCACAACAGATACGCCTGGAGCTACATAAACCATCCGAATATCCACACTAACGTCCGCTAGCATTTAGATAATATTGCGCCTATCCATTGGGCAAAAAATATCTACAATGATATCAAGATATCATCGTAGATATTTATGAGACATAATCTTTAAATATCATCACGGATATCCATTCAACATTTTAGCGATGAGAAAAATATCCGTTGATATTCACGCCTATGCCTGAACAGCTGGGCATATCGGATATTAAGCACCAGATATCCCTGACAATGGTAAGAACTATTGATCATGCTCAATCGATCGATACCCATGCGAACGGTCTTAAAAAGCCAAATGGTTCGGAAAGGAGGTCGGGTCAGCTGTGGAAGTACTAAGTACGTGGAAACCCTAACAAGCTTGATTTCATCCTCGACCGGTAAACATTAAGGCAAGTGTTGCTAATGATGGCCGGAGGCAAGGAGTAGCGCCGAGTGTCAGCGCCATCTATCGGTCGCTCCTCTCCCAAATGGAGTAAAGACAAGGTGAAGCGGCGGGCGGGCGTGGCGAGGCGCCGGATTTGCCCACTTTTCACACGCTGCTCTCGGCTCGGCTGCTCCAAATCGGGGCGGGCGCCCCGCTCACAATCAGCCGTGCGTCGCGTCGGTTTCCAGCCGGGCCTCGGAAAGTGATGAGCGGCGACCAGCGTATAACAAACCAGACCCTTCATTACTTCTAATAGAATATTTCCGCCGACGGAAAAAACGATTCCCACAGAAAGAGCATTTTTTAAGATTGCTTGATTGGCTGCTGAAGGACTGCAAATGTTGTTACCATGAAGCGATTTGTTTTTCTTTTTTTATACCAATCTGATAAAACTAAAATATTTACGTGAAATCTAAAAAAAAGAAAAAAAGGAAGAAAAAGAAAAGATATAACAATATTTTAAAAAACAGCCAAAAACTTACAAAACTTGATACTTTATGTAGGCACTCTTCTAATATTCTCTCACGTACCTGCAACTTTCATCGTTTTTGTTTCGCAGGTCGAACCAATTAACCATTGCTTAACCCATTACTGACCAAAGTATTGGGAGTGAAATTTAGGTCAACAGAAATTAGAAAGGGATTAAATCACGTTTTTACGTTTTAAATTACCATTAAATTACGAATTTTTAAGCTTTGAAAAATGCCTAAATTATTAAATTTGAGGTTTCCAGAGGGGTGATATTTTTTCAATGGTAACAATACTGGACTAAAAAGATCCTCTATTTTTTTATTTATTTATTTTTTGCGAACGGCATCTCTTGCGGTTGAGGGTTAAGATATGCTTACGTTATTAATGTAAATTTCAACCTCAAATATTAAAGCATGATAGTTTAATGAAGCCATATATTTCAACTGAATTTCCAAAAGACAAACTTTTTTAAATCAATTTAAGCAATATGTTTCGAACTTTGGGCAGAGTGCCAGGTTTGAGCATCCTTTTAGTTTTGGTTGAATCTTGTTAGCAACCAATTTGGTTCAAGCATCTACTGTTCATTATTTCGTGCTCTATTTGATCCTTACAGCATTAATCACATCAACGTTGCTGTAAGGCCCGATTCTGATCGAAACATTGGTGTTAAACGTTGCGGCGCCTACGGACGGTGTCTTGCAGGAACACATGTTGAGATTGTGCAATGATATCGCTGAGGACGTACCACTTTGTGTAGAATTGACAGTTTATAAACAGCGGTGATAACAGGCAACAGCGTGCAAATTATTGCAACATTACTGTATCACAACGATCTCTAATGAAACGTCACTGGACCCGGATTAAATAGACGGAAGAAAAGTACCGATTTATGGCCGAGTAATTTGATAAAGTTTCTATTTAATGCCATATAAAAGCAGCAGTAAAATCGTCTGTTTACTGCCCTAGCGGCTTAATCTGTTGCTAATTCGCTTTAGTGAGTTTCGAAAAAAAATGTCAGTAGCCGCGATGTTGCAGCATATTTCCATATTCATAATTTCTTGCATTTTTTTATTACTAATAATATTGCAGGAGGTAATTAGTAAAGGGCAAATATATTTTATGTGATTTGGGTCTGGGTTATAGCATGCATTACACGGCGCGTGCTAATTGTTATAATTAGCTGACACGAAAGTGGCTCATGCGCAAACAGCTAATCTAGCTACTGCAACATTTCGTTGGTTTTGCATTCCTTTTGCTGATTATTGTGGCCAGTACGAGGATTAATGGCTAAAACTGGCTTTGCTAATAGGTATACCGCCCCGCCCTACAAGCGTTCCCCAAAAAGTCTTTTAACAGCCGGTTTGAGTAAGTGGACTTTCAATGCAAAGAGGTTACGTCCTTTTCTGCAAAGAGCATCCTAAACTAACCAAACTGACCTAAAATTTCTTTAACATGATAATTTAAGCACACTTTAACCCATAACAGCCCAGCGTATTTGGCGTGAAATTTAGCTTAAGAGAAATTGGAGGAATTTTTTTCCCCCTTGCAATACGAAATTAAGCTTTGAAAAATGCCAATTCTTCTAAAATAAATTTTCCTGTTTCCGAACGGCATCGCTAGGCGGTTGTGAGTTAAACATTCCGTGTTTGCATTTCTTTCGGGGAAAACCAACAATGGCAGATAGATGCATTACAGTCGGTAGATTAAGTTGATTTAGGGCAGCATGCCGTGAATATAATTCAGAATTTGTCTAAGGTACCCATGCAGTTACTTTCCTGTGCACAATAAAGGTCCAGGGATTACTGTAGTTGAATCCAGTTGGACGAACATTATTTCTAAAGTTGACAAATGAAAAAGATATAATGCCAAGAGACGAAAGGCCAGAATTTTAATAAATAGTTTTATTGTGCCGTAGCGCGAACATTCGGGGAAAAAAAAGGCCAAAACTTTATTTACTGCTCGTATATTTAAAAGCTATGATTTCGTCTGCGTTGCGCTAAGAATACCTTAAGCTTGAGCTCAGTTTATCAGTTCTTAAAACCATATCAGATTTTTCTTTCCTCCATCAAAAGTATCATAAACAAATAAACAAAAATCATTAATTTTCTTAAAAGAAGATCAAAAGATCTTGATCAATTCGAATTCGATCTATTTCACAGTTTCAAACCAATAATCGATTAGATTGCATCTTTGCTGGTTTATCGAGATCATCAATTGATTTCGCGTAATGTGAAGTAAAAATTACTATGTTAATAAACTACCAGCTCAATAATTCACAGGAAATGACAGCTTTCTTAAGTCTTAGACCTATACCTAAATACACCCTTCCCTCTAAGGTCCTGCTTCACCTTGCCCCACTTGGACCCTAATAGAGGAAAAGAAAAAAAAATGAAAATTTTATCTTTTGAGAATGAGCAATTTTGAAAAATACAAATTTTCAGTGCAGTAGTTTTCAAACTCTTTTTTTTCCTCCTTCTTTCCGGTAACTATGAAAATACAAGAATCTATAGACGTTAATAATTATGTTAAATCGCCTTTAGCGACAGTAATATCTTTATCCGCTACGGTGGATGTCTCCGTATCACTTACGGGCTGAATAAGGTCCGCTTCGCAATTTAGCCGGTTATTAACAGATTGATATCCTCAGCGCTACGTTTCTCATATTGATCAGCGGCTGTCCGAGAACCGCTTTCTTCAACAGAGCCGCTCTTAAGATAGCCTCATGAAATCGTTAAGCGGTTAGGTGTCACTTTACTTACGACTAGCCAGATTGTCCGAGTGACAATTTTATATTGTTTGATTTATCGGTTCGATAGCTAATGGCGGTTGTGTTTCACGTACACAAGTTTTGCATTGTGAAATTATTTTTTGCCCGATGCTTCCCCAGTTATTACCAAGATTTACGACATGAATTTTGAATATTTACTTCAAGGTGGTGGAGTGGCTATTTTAATACTAAGTGTGAAAATAACGGGGAATTTGCATATTTAGTTTTGGCGGGTCATTGTGTGCGCAATTTTATGACATTGAAGGGGGTTATTAGACGGTGGGTTTCATCGTTTGGGTTTACCGACGGATCGGTGTTTGCAGTCACTCATTGTTCCGGGAACCACGTAATTTACTTACGAATTTTAAAAGTAGCCCATCCATGGGAGAAATTTTCTTTGCATTGTTTGTGAAGAACGCTGGAGCAAAAAAAATGAGTCTAAATCTGAACAAAAAGAATATTTTGTTTTAACAACAAAAATTTGATTACTCGCCCGAGGATGGAGTAAGACGACTGATGACTTCTATTTAAAGATGCATCGGCGAACTTTAACCCGAATGCTGCCGGAGTTAGCCGATGACTTACGACGGCAATTAAGTCGTTGCAGAGTGAGGGCCGTCACGCGCGCCTTCATCAAGAGAGGGCGCTCCCGCCGTCGCTTCGCCGTCGCTTCGCCGTCGCGCGTGTTCGCGGGCGCCGCGTTGCAGACTTGCGGAGACTTGCGGTATAATGAAAGGCAAGAAATATGACCGATCGGTGCAGTGCACAGTTCTGGTGCAGCGCTCTGGCAACAGGTCTGGTGGGGTGCAGTGCGTCGTCGACCGGCGGCTGGGAACCTTGGCCGGCCACATTACGGATCGATTTGTTGATGTAACGGATGGAATAGGTGGCGGTACAGACATTGTATTGCTTTTACAACCAAAAGAAAGTGATGCGCTGATTTGACTACTTTAATCAAACGTAACTTAACCTAACCTACCTTACCATAAAACAACAGCCCTCGCTTTGCAATGCCAACTCTTTTAGCATCCCGTGTGAAGCCCTCTAATATTTCGCATCTCAAGGGGAAAACTGTTTAGCGTAGCAGGCCTTATCCTAAATTAACCAAAAACTCTACATTTAAATCAGTAAAAGTATCTAAAATTTCGTGAAAATTTCGTGAATTGCAGTCAATTTAGCGACACTTATTTTTTTCAATGGTGCTTGATTGATTGAAATTCAGGAAATTTTCGCTGAATCTCAGAGTCTTCTCCTGATTCAAATTTAGAATGAATATAGATTTTTCGGTATATTTATCTGAAGTAAAAATTAATTTTAAATTTCTCTTAAAAATTATCGACAATCTACAAGACGAACGGAATGGTTATTCGATTTTCGTAACAAATAATTGTAGGTTACCATCCTCTTATCCAAAGCAATGTTGTGGATTGTCCTTTGGACGATGTTGCGCTCGTGTGTGTTGTTCAGGTGTGGATCGAAGAATGCGTTTTCGAATTTTTTTAGCTTGTCGAGGAGTGTGGCATACA
>Ga0058701_10003359_pt1 | contig 12629 bp, 6 predicted proteins | sample AgamicOrMae_FD_97039 | JGI IMG/M metagenome (GOLD analysis project Ga0058701, IMG submission 97039) | Agave microbial communities from Guanajuato, Mexico - Or.Ma.e | ecosystem: Host-associated > Plants > Phyllosphere > Phylloplane/Leaf | place: Guanajuato, Mexico | collected 2012-06-04
AAATATTTTCATCCGCGGGAAATTTTACGGGATCCATCGTACAGGTATAAACCGTTGATATACCGTAACGTCCCATTCTCGTAAATCTTCCTTGCAATGACGCACGGAGGAACGGATGATGAATTTTTCATGTTTATCTCGAGCCTTGGCTTTTCATACCTGAACTGTAAGAAACCGGCGGGCGGGTGATAATTCAGATCACCGACATCTCTGATAATGTGACCACCGAACTCTACCGTTACCTATCGGATAAATTCGTTTTTCTTTCATTCTTTCAGAAAAATTGTGCGGTTCAGTTGCATTTCGTGCTAGTTATAGCTTTTCTGAATTTTCATACGTCGAAAACGACCATCAATAAAGCGGGTAATGCTATCGGAAAACGTCGCTAATTCAAAGATCCATACCTTTTTTCATTTTTTATTTTATTTATTTAATTTTTTATTTACCTCATGAATTTTACCACTTGTTTTTGTGGTGATAATATACCGATTCCCTGCCCCGAATTCGCCCAAGTCCAAAGATGCTTAGCTACGATCTTTGAAAAATCGTCTCTTTAATTTTAAAGTTTTGAAGTTAACAAAAAATGTGGAAAAACTAACGTTCAGAATTTTTCGGAATCGCCTTGGACATTGTTCGAAATACCTTCTTTAAAAGGATATTCAAACATATTTTTCCTGAGATTTTCTGTGGCTACCGGTAGTTTACAAACAAGGTATCTCCGTCGAAAAATCTCAAAGCTGTATGAACGAGAAGTAGACCCATCCGCAATTGATCCAATGTTTTCATTTCGGACCGTTTTCTCTTTCTATTAGCTAATTTTGTGAGGTAGAAACCATCCTCGATTAAGGTGTATTCATATTCGGTAACTTCTCAGCGGCAGTAAGTGCCCCCTGGCGACCGGTAGTTGGTTCACTCAAGTTCAATGCCCTATGCCTCGCTCCGTTCCGCTTCGCGACGAACAGTGGAAAATATAACTTTTCTAATTGACAGTGTAGTCATAAAATCTCCCCGCCAAGTTCTGGCTTCCTTTGATCGTATTCGTCTCCCCTTAGTCACCCCGATCTAGCTGACAGGTGATAGAAGGCATGAAGTTTACAGGTGATACGGAGGGTACGGCGTAGCGAGCGAAGGGAAGGGCTTGTTTGATGAAACGCCCGACTATTTGTATGTACGACCGTGAGTAATAAAGGGCTGTGCGTGCTGGCCCTTGTCGCGCCATTCTTACCCCCGGCACCTCGCGGCCCTTGCAGTGTTGTCAGATTCCGCTACTCACGCGTCTAACTTTTTAACCGTTAAAGATATCATGATGTTGAATCCTATTTTTGGAATGCTCAGCTCGAGAGCGATCCAAAACATGCCCGACATGCTAGGTTATCTTTAATGGTTAATAAGTTAGACGCGATTAAAATTTACGAAATCGCGGGATCTGGCAACACTGGGCCCATGGAAGCTCGCGGCTTTGGCGTCGCGTGGCTTGTTTGAATGCTCATACAAGAGTGCCACTCGATTGGCGGCACGTGGAAGGGCTGTTCACGGGGTGTCGCCACTTCACGCCGGCTTTCACATAAAACACATCGCCGAAAGCTCCCGCCACCAGATACAAGGTAAATTTTGTTTGCTGCCCTCATCTATGGCTACGGCTCCATACTTTTTTCTCGTTTCTTTTCTTCTAGAATGTTTTTAGTAAAACGTTCTCATTTTCTCCCTCAAATTACCAAAATTATTGAAAAAATACCTGTTCTATCGGGTAAGTATTAAAAAAAAAGGAAATTGTGTAACTTTTTTGAAGAGATGCAGCGTAAAAACGTCGGTTAAAAAAAATTAACATTTTTTTTAAATCGCCAGATTTAAATGTTCAAAAGGTCGATTTTGCTAACATTTTTAGCGGAATATATTTGGTTCAGGACGAAATAAGAAGAAATGCATTTACTGAAAGCTCGATTTATTTGATATCTCGGTGGGCGGGTTTACCGTCAAGTGCAGCAGAAATTCATTTTGAAGATTTCTTAATCAATTTAATGTTTGCACCCGTGAGTGAATATTTTCGCTGGTCGCAACGAGAATTTCAGACTAAACTGAAGTTTACACCCTTTGGAAGAGGATTGTACGAAATGGTGGCAATAATGGTCTGAAAAAGGTGTCTCAGGTGGTCGGTAGGCTACAGTAAACAAGTTACTTCTGCGTTATTGCTGAAACAAGCATAAAATGAAAATAGCAATAAGGTAACATAGGTCCGTCCGCTTTTCCGTTAAATTACCCTCTTGCGATTCCGAGCTCGGTTCATGGTGTTTTCCGCGGTACCTGGTTTAAAATCTTTTGCCGTTTTTTCGATCAACAGGCCTGAACAGGTCTTCAATGTTGCCACATTTTGCGATTATGTAAATTTTAACCGCGGTTAACTTGAGAAGCACTACAGATAACCTATCACATTGGGTATGTTTTGGATCGCTCTCGAGCCGAGGCTTTCAAAAATGTGGCTGATCACTAAATTATCTTCACCGGTTAAAAAGGTAAACGCGTTTCAAAGAAACGAGTTCGCGAAATCTGGCAACGCTGCAGGTCTTTAAATCTTATCAACAGTGGGTGGCAGTACTTCCAACAATACGCAAGGTAGCCCTCGACTTTTATGAAAAATTCGTTCCAAAACATCGCCGTTTCGACTATTTATTTATTTCGAAGCGCTTTTGGAGGAAAACCTCCATGATGTGCGCTTCCTAAAATTTTGCACTTTTTTTATGGTACGGCGCATCAAGCTTGAATTACAGGGAAATGACGTCTAGGTTGCTCTACGACCCTGTACCATTTTTAAAACAGTTTTTGCCGTAACTTATAAAAAAAAGGTGTCGTGTGGATATTACACTGTATATGATTGACTCCTCTGACAACTTAGCCAAAAAGATGCTCACGATAGGCCCGTCTTTTTCTTTTCCTTTCTAAAAAAAATAAATAATATAGTAGTGTTTTCTGAAGTAGCTTATTGTTCGACCTTATTTTTCGACCGGCGATCTCCTAATAATATATTAAGATTATGTTAAAATTGATTGAATTTTGGGGTCTTTCGGCGATGAGCGTCGGTCCGCGTGAGCTCATACTTACGCTTCACTTATAGTTTGAAAGATTGCGTTTCTACGTTAAGGGTTCCACCCTGGTTCTACTTACATGACTTGTCAGATGATTAATATTCAACCGTGTAGGTTTGGTGCCTTGTGCCTCGCTCACTATCGACGCTTGCCCGCCAGTTCAGTTTGTAAAGGAAAGGTTTAACGCAGCTAAAAAAGTGTTACCCATAAAATTGGCTGCGTAGAAGAAACGCCACTGTGTTTTTCTTGTTGGTTTATCTGAACCTCCCATCGTTTGGGCTTGGGCCCGAAATTTCTCATACCCGTAATTGCATCTTTTGGAGCCAAATACCAGAGTCGGCATTTATTTGTCTTTCGAATTGACTCGTTCGGCTGGACAAGTTGTTGACATGCACCAGGGTTAGTGACCGTCGAATGGGTGGCGTGCGAGATGACTCGGAGAAGACACTGCAGACCGGATCAGAACCGGTACAGGTTTTCGTTTGCGCGCCGAGGAGCGCTGTGATCCTCCGTGGCCAGGCCAGGCGCCTTGGCTACCTTCGCTCTCTTGCCGGCCGCTCTTCCTCCCTCGCCGCGGCCCCAACGTCCACCGCCTGGCGTCAACGGCCCCATCCGTTTCTTTGTTTATGTTTGTCCTGGGTGCAGGGCAGGGGGAACAAGGTTAAACACTCGGCGATTATCAACATTTGTCGCTGATTTGCTTCTCGGCTCGCTCAGCGAGCCGCATTTCTTCACGAAAAACATTAACCGATTTGGGAGGACAATGTGCTCTTCACTTTTCATAAAACAGGAGAACTTTAGCTCGAAAATTTGTACATTTGTATTATGGAAATAATAATCATTTTATTTGTGAAAATATGAGAATTTTTTTAATACTGAAAGTACAGAAATTTTCGGCTTCAATTTCACATTTTCGGGGAGTCATAGAATACTGCATTGGGTTAAGTCAGTTTATAGAGAGCAAGGATTTTTTTAAATTGTTGAATATGCCTTTTATGCAACGAACAGAAGTCATTTTACCGCCGAAAATTATGATTAGCGCTTGCAAGTATTCTTATACACTTGTAAGCTTTATCAATGCAACCTTCTTCTTCTTTTCGTCGAATGGGCCATAGAATGTTGCAAGTTTTTCTGTTAAAGTTCTTCTTCGATCTTATTGTTAGTAAAGCAAATAATTTTTTTTAGATACACCTCAAAAGTCGACTTTTAATTAAAATTTCGCCTGTTGGGAAGCATTTCGGCCCAATGTCTCCACTAGGAACCAGGAACTCGAGCCCACTTCGAAAACTAACCAAAATACTTTCGTGTTTTGCATGTTTTATAATGGTACCTGAATCAGGAAACGGTGTAAAACCCGAAACAAACAGGCAGAGTGTACCCAAAGCAAATCAGTTGCTAGTTTTGATTGGATTATAGTCGGCGTTTTTAATATCAGTTTAACCTTTAGTCGATCCTTTTCTTTCCACCAAAATTTAACGTTTAAAGCAGTTTGAATTTACGTGCTCTTTTTAAAAGCGTATCAGGCTCATATCATAGTTTTATAGCTTGATGCGTTTTTGTCGATACCGAATGTTTGACAGAGTCCCTTGAGGGTGTCACCTTCCTTGTCACTTGATGTAACTGCATGCAGCTGATATGGATTAAAGATTAGTGTTTTGACAAGTAACAAACGAGAGTTACTGTATATCGAATCTAATCCAAGAAATAATAACGCATTCCCGTCAAGCGAAGCCTTTTCGTAACAGCAAAATTAATCAACAAAGATTTTTCTGTCTCAATGCATAACATGTATAAGGTTGGGTTCAAGTCACCTCTCATTTAAAATGCATTAGGTTCGTTACGTGCGTTCAAGTCTACCGTTATTATTTGCATGTCGGGTCAATAGCAACACACAAAAAAAAAGGATCCACTCTCAGGAAACATTACATTTAATATTCAGTTTTTTTCAAACCAGAAATTTATTCTTTTTCATGCAAAAAATTTCATGTAAATGTTCTGAAGGTAAATTTTATTGTAAATACTTCGGGCATTACAGAGCTTGCTCCTAGAAATCGTGTTTGGTCGGTTAAAATTTGTTTCGAATTTGAACGCAAGTAGCCAGCGCACCCGAGGAAAGTAAATAAAGTCAATCAGTGCTTGTGAGTTGGAAAATATGAGTGTGGGGCCCACGTTCGGAGCGAGAGATGAGTGCAGCGTCGTGGCGGGCAAATAGCCCGCCGGCTTCCCGGGGCTATAAAAGGCGACGACCCTGTGGAGCAAGCCAGTGTCACCATGCGCGTCCTCGGGCTTACTGTGGCGGTCGCCGTCCTGGCGTTCGTCGGCGCCGCCACGATTCCGGGAAAGGTGGAGAGAGGGCCGGAAACGCTCGTCCAAGCGCCGGGGGCGCCGGAAAAGGCCCCGGAAAGTGTGCCGGCCGCGGAGCGTGTGGAAAATGTCGGAAAAGCGCCGGAACAAGTCGCGCAAGCGCCGGAGCAGCTCGAAAAGGCGCCGGAAAAGCAGCAAGAAAAACTTCTGAAAGCGCCCGAGCAAGCTGAAAAAGTGCCGGAAAAGCTAGAGAAGCAAGAAGAAAATCTGAAAGCGCCCGAGCAAGCTGAAAAAGTGCCGGAAAAACTAGAGAAGCAGGAAGGAAACCTGAAAGCGCCCGAGCAAGCTGGAAAAGTGCCGGAAAAACTTGAGGAGCAGGAAGGAAATCTTATGAAAGCACCCGAGGAATCTGAAAAAGTGCCGGAAAAACTTGAGAAGCAGGAAGGAAATCTTCTGAGGACGCCTGAGCAAGCTGAAAAATTGCCGGAAAAACTTGAGAAGAAGGAAGAAAATTTCGTGAAAGCTCCGGAGCAAGCCGAAAAAGTGCCGGAAAAACTTGAGAAGCAGGAAGGAAATCTCACGAAAGCACCCGAGCAAGCTGAAAAAGTGCCGGAGAAAATCGAGGAAGCACCGGAAACCCTGTTGAAAACTCCTGTGAAAAGCGCGGATACGAGTGAGAAGACTGCAGAAGCTCCCGAGACCGCTGAGTCCGAAGATTTCCCGAGGACAAGTGACGGCCGGGTAGACTACAGTGGATCGCAAGTATGGCGTGTGGATGGCTCCAAAAACCCCAACTCTTTGAAGACACTCATGGAATCACCTTGTAAGTACTTACATGTTTTTAAGGGCGATTAAAAAGGACAATCACAGTAGGAGGGAAAATTCAAATACTGATGCGCTTTAAACATGTTTTTTGTGTTTTATTATTATTATTTTTAGCGCAGTAATCATTTTCATCCAGAATGTTTCTAATTAGAAGTCATGTAACTTTGCAGAAAAACAGGAAAAATAGCGCTGTTTTTGTAACCAAAAAATTTCGACCCAAAAATTTCCGATAATCCTAAAAAAGCGAATTTTAAAAACTGGCTCTAAGATTTTATCATTAAGAATCACAGTGATTAAATCAGCGGATAACTGCCGTTTCGAATGCATTAGGTTGGTCTCCTTGCGTTCGTCTAAAAAAAAAATTGTCCCATTTAACATACATAATGTGAACTCAACTGCGACGACGTGGATATCAGATTTTTCTTAAAACAGCATCGGAAAAAAATCGCACAATTTATTTTGGCCGAAAATTTAACCTACCCATTTTTTTTAGTGAACTGTTTGAATTCATGTGACATTTCTTTCCGCAGTTGTGAAACCGCTGATGACCAATGGCACTGTATTGGATGTGGTCGTGAAACAAGGCAAATCCAAAGACTTCGAGGCGTTAGTTCAATCAAACGGCCTCTCTTACAGCGTTTCTATCCAAGACTTGCAGGCCGCAATCAACGAAGAGAACCCGCAGCTCACAGAAGAGGAAATGGAGCTCGTAGGACGCAAAGGTAACTATATTTCTAAAAATGATTCTTTATTGAATATACTATCACCTGTGCCGTGACTAGTATGCGATTTGAGGCAGATGTTTCGAGTTAAGAAATCATCAAAAGCACTGTAGCAGCAGTGTTGCCTGATTTCACGGTTTAGTTTTAAAACGAGGTTCTTTTTTTTAACTAGTAAAGATAACTTAACCAATACTTGATCACTCAGCTTGTAACCGGTAGAAAACTTACCTTTCTTTACCCAAAACCGCCCAGCGATGCCGTTCGGCAACAGAAAAAAATATTTTAGAGGATCCTTTCAGTTCAGTATTGTCACAATTCAAAAAAGATCACCCCTATGGAAACCTAAAATTTAATAATTTAGACATTTTCCAAAGCTTAAAATTCCATAATTTAATGAGGAAAATCCTTCAAATTTCTCATAAGCTAAATTTCAAATATTTCGGACTGTACTGGGTTAATAAGCTATTTCTAATGGCTCTCCGAGTTCATTGTCGGTAGATGTCATTCTTTGAGTGGCAGGACAAACTACTCAAAAACTTAGGGACTTTTTATTTGTGACGTTGCGTTCTTTAAGTACGCCTCTGTTTTGTTTCTCAGGACATCGTATGACGTGGCAGCACTACCATCGCGCCCAAGACATTTTTGGCTTTTTGGACTACGTTGCCCAGACTTACCCCGACGTTTGCTCCCTTCAGACCATTGGCAACTCTGTAGAGGGACGACCCCTCAAAGTACTGAAAATAGCAGGTCGACCAGGCAGTCCATCTATGTGGGTCGACGGAGGTGGGTACCTTTTACTTAAATTAACCTCATATTCTTCCTTAAACCGTTGACGAATCTATCTAGCTACTTCTTTGACGTATTCGCGAAGAAGATGCACACTCTTCATTAAAAGCTGATTTTTCAACCTGTCACATTGCCAGTACCGTACATTCGAGGGACTGAATGACTGATTTTTTTTTTATTTTATTTTTTTTTCAAATTTGTGTTGGTAAATTCATTCCAGGGATAAAATGACTGATTTTTTTTTCAAATTTGTGTTGGTACCACGAGACTCTCGTAAAAATGTATTCTGGGTTTGCACGATCTCCCCCCTCTCTCTCTCCCCCAAAGTCTGTTTTCTCCCTCGCTCAGGTCCACCAGTTGTAATCCGGGGCATCCCCATCCAATGAGAACGCTCCGGATTACAAATGGCGGACCTGAACGAGCGAAAAAACAGAGGTTGGGGGAGAGAGAAGGGAGATCGTGCAAACACAGAAACTAGATAAGGAGGTGTACCCGCGTTTCAGTCGATTTCCATTGTGTTGCCAACCTAATTTCGCAAGAACAAAAAATCGCGTTTTAGCCATTAATGCCCTCGACAGTACCTATCATGGGGATTAACAACCGCTTAGGTTAAGTGCGTCCCTCCGCAGGCGCTCTGCTGAGCTTGGCGACGAAGGGTGGAACTCAAGAAAATTCAACCTTCCATCAGTCTTGGTTTTATAGTGAATTTTACCGTAATGCCGATGATTTCCAGGTATTCACGCCCGTGAATGGATCACGCCTGCATCGGTAACTTACCTGATCAACGAACTAGTCGAGAACCGCGCCTCGTACGAGTCTTGGTTGTCGAAAGTGGATCTCTATATTTTACCCCTGATAAACCCTGATGGATACGAACACACTCACGTTGGTGATCGGTTATGGAGGAAGAACCGGCGCTCAAACGGAGGTAAATGCTTTTAGGACAGGAAACTTCGCAGTCATCTTTGCGACGACTTCTTTTGGATTAAGAAGCTAATTTTGTTCCAGGTTTCGGGCAGTGCTCCGGGACAGATCTAAACCGTAATTGGGGCTATAAGTGGGGCGGTGAAGGAGCAAGTAACTCCCCTTGTAGAGAAACCTACCGAGGCTCGGGACCCTTCTCAGAACCCGAGACAAACGCCGTCCAGCGGCATATCTTGTCTATACGTAATTTAAAGGTAACCAAATCATATTCGACACATTTTTGACCTCGACGATTTTCGGGAGTGTTTATTGACCCGACTGCCGCATTTAAAATGTATTAGGTTGGTTTCCGTGCGTTTAAGTCATCTCCCATTTTAAATGCATTAGGTTACATGCGCTCGCAAGTCTCCCTGCATGAATGCATGTCGGGTCAATAGCAACACCCTTTCTTTTAACCATTTCTTCTTTTTTTATGACGTCAAAGTTAGAGTGATACATTTTCATTCTCCATCGCAAGATGGTGTTCGTTTTATCATGAAGGACAGTCTTGTTTACGAGTGCATTTTCTTGCTCGTTTCTCATACCTTGTCCTTTGTTCACGATGAATTTCTCATCCAACAGGGTTACCTGACCTTCCATAGTTACGGTCAGTACATCTTGTACCCGTGGGGTTACGGACGGTTCGTCCCTCCAGATCACGCTGACCTGCACCGCGTCGGCCAGAAGATAGCCACTGCTATGAAAGCAGTCTCTGGACTTCCGTATACAGTTGGCGCTTCTGGAGCCACGCTCTATCCTGCTTCCGGTATGAAAAATTCACCGAAACTGCGTAGAAGCAGCTTAAGGCGAAGAACTCATTTGTTTTCTTGTTTCAGGTGGATCGGATGACTGGGCAAAGGGCACAGCGAATATCAAATACCCTTACACTATTGAACTTCGTGATACTGGGCGACATGGCTTTGTGTTGCCGGCCTCTTATGTTATAAATTCTGGAAAAGAAGCCGTGGCAGCTGTTGAATGTTTAGCTAAGGAAATTTCGCAATAAAGATTAGATTTTTAGTTTGAGTTTGTCTGTATCTAAATTTATTGTACCCACTCTCATATTCCCCTTTAAGCCGTTTCGGGCTTGCTAGGTGGAACTACAGTACTTCTGATGTGATTAGATAAAAATCTAGTCGTCACACCTTTTTTGTTTAAATTTGGTTATCTTCAGTGTGGCTGGAATGATAAATCCAAAGTTTTTACCATATGCCCGTAGGGTAAACTCGATTGAAGTTTTAAAGGACGTGTCATTCAGGTGTCTAATGATGCTCAGAGGGTGTCCTGCTTACAATTAGGCATTTAATCTATGGAATAAATTATCGATTAATCGATACTTTCTACGTCGATGTTTCCACCACACGATCCTTTGCCTTTTTACGGTGAATTACTCTCTTAAATACTTCCAGTGAAATTCACTCGTTTTAAACCAAAAACTCACCAAATCGCAGCTTTTGTATGGTCGGTTTTTAGTTTAAACGAGCGGATTTCACTCTAGGATTTTAGACAGTACCGTTCATGAGACTGTGTGAAGGCCTGTACCGTCAGTAAGTGAACAGAATATCCGAAACCTGCGGCTTCTAGTTGCAAAACTCCAATTTTAAAGTGTATCTATTCCAGACCCTTCAAAATGCTGCACACGCACGGTAACATAACGGAAAATCGTCGCCCGTAGTTTACACAACCCCTGGCAAATGTCGGGCATGCAACCGGGCGACAAGCTATGCATTGGTGGTTGCCTACCTGCACATCCCTCTTAACTAAATCCTCTGCTGATGCCAACAATGTTCAATTGACGGATTTCTGGAGTCCATTCTGACCCGCTCGCGTGCAGAAAGTTTTGCTTTTTCTTTGTTCTATCAGTCCAAAAGTTATTGTCGGTTCTGATCGTACGACAAGGCGGTGGTCAGTCTCCAGTCCAGCCTCCTGCGCGACGAGGACCATACAATACGTTTTGCATTGATGGTCCATAAAGTGGTGGCTCTATGGTCAAACACTTCCAGCTGTACTATCAGTCCAAAAGGTATATTTTCCGGTTCTGGTCACGCTAGAAGGTTCCGCCTTATGGGGAAATACATTTGCCACCGCCTTGTAGCACGACCAGAACCGGACAATACCTTTTGGACTGATAGTACCTTCTCGATGGTAACTCCCAGACTGCTTGCATAATAGTTCCCTCACAAAAAATATCTCTGCTGAAAAGATTGCGTTTGATGTGCAGGAAGAGTTATCTCGCGCCAAAAGCAAAAACAAGATGGTGGCTACGTCAGTGACGTCAGGCGTGCGCGCGCCCGCGAACGAGGACGTGGACGCCAAGCTCCGGGAGCGGGAAGAGCACATCGCGGGGCTCAACGCCGAAGTCACAGCGCTCAAGGTGAGTCACGAGCCATCACAATACTCCAGTCAGTAAGATCGGTACTAATGGCGGTGGTTCGTATTTAGGAAATGGCTGATACCGCGCGGAATCTGAGAACAGTCAACGCCAATTTGCAACGCGAAGTGGAACGACTTCAGTCCGAAGTGGCACAGCCTTCAACAGCTCGGACAACTTCGTCTCAATCTTCGAACTTGGTGACTGAGTTGGAGAGAGTTCGGTCGGAGTTGGACGCCAGACGAACTGAAGTCAAGGTTAGTGCAGTAAAAACTCGATGAACACCTCAGAAACCTTGAGAGTATAAGTAAAATCCTGTCCCCACGGGGTTTAACCCGCAAAATAACCTCGATCACTCGAATATTTTGTACTATCAGTTCAAAAGGTATTGTCCGGTTCTGGTCGCGCTGGAAGGCTCCGCCTTATGGAGTAATACATACGCCACCGCCTTGTTGCACGACCAGAACAGGACAATACCTTTTGGACTGATAGTACAGTCCCTTGGGGTTCGAGTAATCGAGGTTCAACTGTATTTTATTCATTTTGTTGTGCATTGGAAGGCTTACAGGACTGTAATCTATTTTTCTATATTTTTTGTTCAGCGCCTTCACGAAGAGCTACGAAGAGCCAAAGAAGAATCGGCGGCGCTGAAGACATCCGCTGAGCAAAACGAGACTCTGGCGCGCTCATTGGAAACCACGGTGACCGGCCTCCGAGCGTCTTTGGCTACAGAGAAAGAGAAAGCTGCCGAATACGAGCGCGCATCAAACAAAGATGCAGCACGGATACGGGATTTGGACAGACAGGTATGCTTTCAGATTCCCTCTGACAATGATTAATTTCGTATCCTGAGATTGATCTAGATTTTACCTTTGGTTTCCGATAATTTGGATGAGTGTTGCCCTTTTTAACGAGTAATGATTCGTTCAATTTCACAAAGATCGTCAATTTTTATTTCACGAAAAGCACGCTAAGCATAACCTGGAACGAGAGATATGAAGGTTGTTAAACGACGTTCCAAACTCTTTGAGGTTGGTGAGAGGGTATTCCTGCTAACTTACCCTCTACTTACCTTGGTGGTCAAAATTGTGATATGAATCAACCGAAGTGTACATTTTCTAGGCTACTTTTGTGATTTAAATTATTGTCTGTTTTAAAGGTGAAGGAGTTAGAAGGAATAGTGATGCGTCAGAAGAGGCACCAAGCTTCGTCGGTGTTGCCCGGCTCGAACGCCGCAGCCGCGGCTCACGAACGTTCACTGCAAGAGAAGATAGATCAGCTGGAGGCAGAACTCTCTGAGCGGCAATCAGGCGTTTCTCGTTTACAAGGACAGCTAGCTTCTGTTAAGGTACTGGACAGTGCAGTCATTTAATCCGTACTGTCAGTCCAAAAGCTATTGTCCAGTTCTGGTCTTGCAACAAGGCGGTGGCCAATGTATTTCCCCATAAGGCGGAGTCTTCCAGCGCAACCAGAACCGGACAATACCTTTTTGGACCTCTAGTACATAAACTGTTTTATGGGAGAAATCTCATTCGGGCTAAAAAAAAAAAAGTGAATGTCCGTTTAGAGCAAACTCTA
>Ga0058701_10003360_pt1 | contig 12629 bp, 3 predicted proteins | sample AgamicOrMae_FD_97039 | JGI IMG/M metagenome (GOLD analysis project Ga0058701, IMG submission 97039) | Agave microbial communities from Guanajuato, Mexico - Or.Ma.e | ecosystem: Host-associated > Plants > Phyllosphere > Phylloplane/Leaf | place: Guanajuato, Mexico | collected 2012-06-04
CCTCACTAACCAACCCTCACTGACCACCCCTCACTGACCACCCCTCACTGACCACCCCTCACTGACCACCCCTCACTGACCACACCTCACTGACCACACCTCACTGACCACACCTCTCTGACCACCCCTCAATGACCACCCCTCACTGCCCCCCTTTCACAAACCACCCCTCACTGACCACCCGTCCCTGACGAAGGAGAGCAACACTCTGCTGCGTCTAAACTAATGTCACTGAAGTTATCTCACAGACATTGGTCGTGGACTATGACACTTTTGTGAAACGTTGGAGACTAATTTAATGATGTCACTGATGGCGTTCACTGATTATCTAACAAGACTGCAACTGCAGAATGAAAGAACCAACAATAATTATCTCTTTTATTACAGTTGAAAATATCCCATACACTAACATTGTTAACTAGTGAATAAATAGTGTATTGTCAGTGCATCAAGTGTCGTCTCTACCGTCAGTAATGCTCATTTAGTAAGTTTTGGCTGTTTTTCTGTTCTATAAATATTCCAAAGCCATTTTTCTACTGATAAAAATAGTGCAAATTTGATTTTTCTAGTTATTTTTTTCCTTAAAAAATCCATTTTTTAAGAATTTTTGACTTCTTGTAAGATCATTGTTTTATGCATCTGAAAAAAGCTGCTTTTACAAGAAACCTTAAAAAAATAATCGACCTTGATTTTTTTCTGAATGTTTACTTCAAACTTATTTGTATATATGTAAATGTACAGGAATAATGTAAAAAGCGAATAAATTACACTCTATAATACATATAAATTAACATATATTTCGTATTACGCAGGATGCTAATGACATCTATGGTGATGACTAGCCACAGTCAACTCAGTCCCAGCTCCGTCGAAAAATAAGTTAATGATGGCTGTGTGGTTGTATTTATCGGTTAGGTCCGTCTCCCTCACAAGCCGAGTTTACTGCACCCTGGGGGAAGGAAATATGCCAAGGGCACCCTTTGAAGCTGGGCAAGGGAAAGGGAGGCTGTGGTCATTAAAACCAAACAAAAATGGTTTCCATGTTTGATTTCATTGGCGCTGTCCCCAGCGGCATCGCACGGCAGACGGACGGACAGGATGACGCATGCTATTAAGAAAGAGTAGTAAATGTTAGCAGCAGGGAGGGGCTCCTGTACGACGGCACCCTTTTACTGTACAAACTTCACACATTGGAGGTAATAAATTGGTCGGTATGTCCCTTCGCGCTGCGCCTATGTATAAAGCTGGTGCTTAAGTGTAAATTTAATATGTGTGTACTTCCTTTATTAATGACTGCCGGCAATTTGGGTGAGGCAGCCCCAGTTCGTCCGGTTGCTGGCTCCCGCTGGTCGCACCGCACCATTTCATACTCTGCCTAACCTAATTACGCATATATGATTGACAGCGTGATGAATAGTTTTGAGTGATTTCATTAAGAATATAACAAGTTTTAGTGAACCTCACTCCACAGGTGGCTGGATGCTGGTAACCAAACTGATAGCGGTGTCACTGCTCGTGTTTTTACCGATTCTGATGTCGTATGCTAATAAGTTGTTGCAACAAGATTTTGCCGCGGATGCATCGTGTGGATGCATAAGCGTTACACGGGTTTTTCCTGGAAATGCACTATTAGGGTCTTGGGATAAAATCTCGTCAAACAAGGGTACTTGCGTGAAGTAAGAAATGACTATCAAAATAAGTAGAGGTCGTCAAATTATTATCAATCTATGGCGTATTTGTGTCTGTTGTAACAAGATTTTACAGTGAACGCATGGACATAAATGCAAGATTCACATTGGTATTTTTGCATGTAAATACACAGTTAACTTTAATAAGCATTTGGGTACTGGTAAGTTGATAGAAGCAACTTGCTTGGGAGATTGGATTATTGTCGAATAGGCTACCGTTATATCCCCCCCCCCTAAAAATAAAAATCCACCAACTGCGAAGTGCTTATCCGAAAAATTCACCAACTGCAAAGTGCTTGTTCGGAAAATCCACCAACTGCAATCCATTCTCACTGTAGCTGGTGGGTTCTCGAATCAAGCACTTTTCACTTGATTTTTCGAACAAGCACTTCGCAGTTAGTGGATTTTTATTGGTAGGGATATTGTTTATTTTCATTGCTGTAAGCATAAAAAAAAATTGTTGTGAGACTTGTGACTTACGTTTCAAGGTAGCCTCTTATCTCACACAATCTCGCAAAATTTCGCGTTTTTTCCAAAATTTTACTGCGATCAACTCGAATTCCAACAGGATTCCGATAAATACCACAATTTTAGAAATCTCCTTTAAAACTCATTTTAAAATGCTATTATTCGCCTATAGCTATCTCTGCCACATGCAAAAAAAATGACTTTGTCTCAATAACAAATATTTGTGACACTGACAATCGCGCTAAGTACCTATACATAGACACAACCGTACCAGTTGAAATAAAATCATTTTTTGTCGCTTTTACTATTTTCTTGTCACAATAGCATTTTTTTAGTAACTGTAACCCAATAAAAACTGTCGTCTAAAAATTATAATTTTGACAGTAATCGTTTTCCGTGTAGTTTCACAGAAACCACTATCTACACGACTGGTACAGCCACAAACGCATTTGGGGGAGGTACAGACTCTGCTTGGCTTAGCAAAAGAAATAATTGTTCCCCGAGTGCAGCAGCAGAACCACTAGACGTCACCGATCTTTGATAAAGCATCGACTAATGTCAGTCGCTTCCAATAAATCGACGGCAACGGGCCACTTTCCTCGATGCACGCAGAGAGACGGTCTGAACGAGGTCGCCTGCCCTGGGCGACCCTCCCTGTCTCGGCTCGGCCACGGCGCCCGCCGGGGAGTTGGACCCACTCGCTCGCCGCTCCACAGCGTTCATTAGCATGAGCGTAACCATCGCCACGTTTATATATATTCGCTGGTTCAGGCGCCACTCGCCAGCTTTTATGATTCTCGCTGATGGCTCTGCTTGGCTGATCGCTGTGTGTGTGTGTGTTGCAGGTACGTAAACAACATTCGGATGCTCCTTGGAGGCGTGATGTATACGTTGTTTATGTTAGCGAAGATGGTGAGTTGTAAATCACGTTTGTGAAAAAGAATCTGCCGCGGGAAGAATTTTTCTCTTCCGGCGGCTGCTCGAGGCTGGACGCTGTCGGCGGGTCCGTTAAATGAGTGTGACATGGCAGAAGAGATGCTGCAATTTTTATGTGTCGCTCCCGGGAGGGCAGATGAGTTAGGTTATTTGACTTGTCGAGTATTCCTTATGGGCACGCGGCACCGCAACTTAAATACAAGTCTTCGAGATTCGCTCGTGTGCTCTAACTTTGCCCAATCAAGTGCACTGTATCCATAGCTGCCTGCGAAATTAGGTTGTGCATCGAGGAGGACTTTCTTTCGTACAGTACGTGGTCAATTTTAAAGTAATTCGCTTCCTTTTGTGTTGAACCTTTCGACGTAATGAAGAATGATGTACAAGACTAACCTAACTTAACCTAGGTTAACCTAACGGTCGTCAAGCCTGGTGCCTCACTTCTCGACGGCAGTACTCCTACAAAAATGATTCTTTATGCCAAGGAAATGTTTTCTTGATATAGTGACAAAACCATTTTTTCCTTGCCGCAAGAATGTTTTCCTTGCAACAAGATTTTCTTTTTTTCTTTGTGCCATAAAATTATACTTGTGCCAAGAAAAAAATACCTTACGATAAGAAAAAATATTCTTTGTCATTAAATCAAAGAACCATTTTCTTGATTTCTTGGCATCAGGAAACATTTCTGTGAGTATAACCACTATTGAGAAGTACACAGCATTTGAAGGCGACGGAGTGGAGCGGAGGAGAAGCGAGGCACAAGGCTCATATAGAACCTGAATTGGTTTAACCTAATCTAAACAGTCATATCCATGCGTGGCTGTAAGTCATCGATAACCCTTGAAAACTAAACCGCGCGGGGGAAAATAGAATAGGCAGCTAACGCGTTAACTGATAAAGCAGGTATAAGGAATTTCAGCAGGCATAGCTAACTTTTTACCAGTCATTGCCAACGTTGCTAAAAGGTTAGCAATGGCTGCCAAACAGACAAATTTGTTCGATGTGTACCCCTTGCTAACCTATTAGTAGCTACAGCTAACGTTAGCCATGCCTGCTACTAGCTGGCATGGCTAACCATAGTCGCTGACTTTCTAGCAGGCTGCTAGAAAGTCAGCGACTATGGTTAAATATTAATATCACCTGCTATATCAGCTAACGCGTTAGCTTCCACTGCTTTTTTTTATTACGAGCAGAGGTTCTCCGCATAAGTCCCATGTAATTAACGGCTCTGTCTTTCTTCCATTGCTGAATGGTCGATGTTCAAAGTCATTCTGATCGCCTATTCGAAGTTAATAAGCGCTCGACAATTATTAGCGCTTCAATTGAGCTTCTAAGATGCGTGACTTCGTGCGGTTCGCGCTCATTCGGGTGCAATGGCGCAGGACAAAGTGCCAGCTCATAGGACCTTAACCGCACGGAGCTGAAGGGGAGTGTGGGAAAAGTTGGATCATATGCCAGGCAACAACTTCTCCAACACCCTAATAAAGGTGTAAACAAACGACGGTACTTCAGAGCTCTGGCCTCTTGGCTTAGAATTTTTGTTGTACCAGCCTAGTCGCACCATGGTGAGTGAATGACTATCCGTTCCAATCGGCCATTTTCTTCGCCTCCAGACGACCCTGGTGTACGTAGGCCCATTTGCCTAGCTTTGGATGTAGGCGATTGGGATGACCTAGAATACTGGCTATTTAAAATTTTGTTTTAAAAAAAGATATTCAACAGAGCATTATTTTTACTATAAGGTTTAAGGGTTCGTGAATTTTAAGAGGTTTTGGTTCCTGACGACAGCTTTGAGTAAGTATAGCCCAAGGATAAGATTTAAAAAGAAAAGAAAAGGGTACCGTTGAAAGTGGCTTTGAAGTTTTGTTGAACTCCCGCGGACGCATCAAAATTTTGATATCAGCCAAACAAGCAGATTTCACGTTTGCTCGAAATATTTTTGAAAAATCTATATTTGAAGTGATTTAAATTGGGATTCACCTCCAACGAAAACCCGCTTTAAGAGCAGAAATCCTTAAAATGAGCATTACTTTTTCCTGATATTCCCGGTAATAACACTTTAAACTTTGGATGCGAATAAAAAATGAGATCGAATTTCAACAAACTGCTTCAGTCAACAGTATGTGCCGCTTCATTTATTTTAATTTTTTGTGCATATCTTTTTGGAAATTTTTGTGTGACGGAACATTAAAGCCACACCAGTGTGTTATTTTAGGTACAGATTTCAGTGAACATTCAGAGATTCTCGCCAACTGGAGGGTGACATGGACGCCGCGGATTGGAAAGAGAAATTTTCGCTTTCCCTCATACCTTTACTTTCATAGTCTCTACAAACCACCGTTTTCAAAGATATCGCCAAGGCAAGGCCTCCAAATAGTTTCATCTTACATTGGCACTTTACTCGTCTCGTTTTAACATCTAAGTAACCGGAGCTGTGCAACGCACCCAAATATGATTTGCGTTTGAGAATTACTGCCACAATGTTTCATTAACAGCAAGGCCCATTTACGGTGTTGACATAGGTGGGCGGGGTAGGGAATATCAAGGCTGCAAGCTCGTCTCTGTAGCCGCGGGAGGAGTTTGATGCAAACTGCATTTAGATGGACCACTGCGAACATTCGTTTGGCGAACGTCAGGCTGCCTGCCGGGTTGCCTACCTTGACACGACAGCGCAAAAGTCAAAGTCCCGCTGCAACAACTCTGCAGCAGAGAGCGTTATCCGCGAATCGATTTTACCTAGTCGATACACCGCATTAATCGATGATAAATACGATTTCCGAATGGGCTATACATGGAGTCTAAGTACCTCATCTCGCCGAGATTGCATATGACTCGCTGTAACGCAGATAAATTAGAAGATATTGTTTCCCAACAACCTATCTTCTCAACGAGCCACATAGTAGATTCAAAACGTGCTCAGTATCCGCTAGGTTTTTCCCTTGGTTTCATCTTTTATTAACTCAAGTTTTCCTAGCGTATCTTAATGTAGGCCAATCCTCGAAATGCATGCCGTTTGAGGATTGACCTACATTTAGGATACTCTAGGAAAACGTAGTTCAGGTTGCTGTAAGACCCGTGCCTTGTGTATCGTTTAATTGTTGATTCTTTTGGATGTAACCTCCTCCTCAGTGACTGCGGGCTACCGCCGAGTAGTAAGCGGCATCAGGCTTGTGACCGTTAGGTCAACTCAAGTTACGTGACTTATGTAACTCTCCGCTGTCTGTCCGTTTGGCTTGGCAGCGAAAAGGTTGAACATATAAGATAGTTACACTGCAAATTTAAAGTGTACGTATTAAACGTTTGACTTCAACCCACTTTGTGAAAAACACGTTCACGTTTTGTCTCCATGACGTGTGGTTTGAAGCGTGACGGCTTAATGACATTTTGGGTTGGGACAGTGCGTTCCTGGGGTACACGATTGGAAACGTGTCTATTCTGCGAGTACCCGGAAAAAAATGGTTTTGCTACCGCAACAAAATTAGGGACAAGAAATATTTTTTTGTTGCTGCAACCCAAAATTTTGCTGCAGCAACCAAACGCTTTGTTGATAGAACTAAACATTTTGTTTTTCTAACAAAATATTTTTGCTATCCCCATTTTAACAAATGATTTTGTTGGTATAACAAAACCTTTTTTTCCGTGTAACACATTTGTTGGTGGAGGAATAACATACACGTGGACTAATCCTAACGGGTAACTCAGCGAACAGGTGATAGCACTCTGTTGAGAGTTCCTAAAAACGAACAAAAAATACAGCGAAAGTATTTCTGTGGGGGGAAAAGTTGATTAGACGAAAGTATGGGAAGGGTACCCGTCTACCCCCAAAAGTTTTGGCCCCCATAAGGAGTCACTTGATGAATCAGAATGAGGATATACAAATGGCGGTAATTTTAAAAGAACCAGCCTGGGGTACCATCGTAGGTTGGTCTCGTTCTTAAAAATATACTCGAGAAAAAGTTGGCGCAGACGATGTTTTTGAATACCAAAGGAGTGATATCTGTCTGATCTTTAATAGCATGGCTTTGCCATTGCTGATACGACGGACTGTTCGTAATACAAAATAAAATGTATCAGCAGCCTTGTGCTTTGTCTCCGCGGTTGCTTAAAGATACTCTCAAATTTTCTGTCTTTCAAAAATAGCTATTAGACGATAAGTTCAAAAGAAAAATGCCTTAAAACAATAACGTTCTAAATAAAATTTTATGTATTTTTTGCTCTGTTTTTAATGTGCATCCTTACTGTAAAAAGATAGTCTTAGATTCAGATGGGGCAAAAAAGTCAAATTACTGGTTTGAAAAAAAAATCAGTCAAAATATTCTCTGAATTTCAGTCATATTGTTTTTAAAATAAGCACTTCATACAAATGGAAAATGATATCTGAAATTCAGTCAAATATTAGACTGAAAGTCTTTTAAGATCAGTGATTTGACTCTTGTTGCATCTCAAGATTCTCTTTTTACATTGTGTATCAGGCTGTATTAGCACATCATGCTCATTTATAGCGTACGCTTGTTAACGTCAACATTTAATAACGGAAAATATTTTTAGATACTTTACGATGTGCTGTTGAGAATTTAAGTTGTGTCATTTCAACGCATGGAGTTGCCCATGTGATGATGACAGATGATAAATAATATGAAAAAGAAACTTAAATTATGATTGTACGACTGGGATTTCAGAAAAATATGATTTATTCCGATTCGTTGGTCTTTTGTTCTTTTTTGTTTTGTTGTGTTGTGTTTTTTTTTAGTTTCTCTGAATTGAAAGCGTTTTACTCGGCATATCTCCGAAATTGTTTATATTATCACTCTCACATTAAGCTCTAAAGACATGTTTACTCCCTTGGCAAACGTTGAACCCATAAGAATTCACTTACCCTTGAAACCAAGCAGGCGAATAAAATCCACGCCGCAAGGTAATATTTCGTCGCGATTTACACCGTGTGGTGCAAATATAATCAACCAAAGTTTCGTGTGCGAAGAAATGTATTCCAGGCGAAGGTCCACACGAAAAAGGAGGAGGCGCCATCCGATTATTCCAGCAACTTTTTTTTTCCATCGGAAAGTCTAACGACGGAGTTTTTTTATTTTTCCAAGTCGCTTCTACGGCAGGTCGATGTGCTTTAATACTCTTCCCGAAATAAAAAGCTTCCCAACTTTTTTCTTTCTCGTGACAACAAACGGCAGTGATGAAGCATGTTTGCCGACGAAATCCATGTCAGATCATCTTGCTGCCATTAAAAATTCATCGCGAGACTGAGGACACCCTCTTTCAAGGCTCAAGGCACTTAAATAAGCTGCCGGCTCCGCTTGCCAAGTAACCACAAGCTCGAAAAATATTAATTAATTTTACTTATGCCAGCTGTAACCGCAACACTCTGAAACTATTGGAACTTGTTCACTGTTACAATACGCCAGCTGAAACTATTCCACAGAATGCCACAGATATTGCACTCAAATTTCCAGGAATCACTCGTTGAAAGTCGGAGTGGGCCTTTCAGGACCTTCGAGGAGACCAAGTTTTCATTCTGATGGCCATTTTCATTTCGGTGGTCAGTTTTCATTCCCATGAGAATTTCTTGCGGCTCAATATAAAAAAAAATCCCTTAAAAAGTTGTTGTTTTTTCAATTTATTTTTACTGTTTTAGGTATATGGTTTTGCACTAAAATTACAAAATACCTGTTTTGAAATAGATTCATCTCTAGCATTAGAGTGCTTTGAATTCACTTTGTTTTATAACGTAATCAAAATATAGATTTAATAAACTATAAAACGGTTCAAGTTTTCTCAAATGCCGTATTTAGTTCAATGCTAATTTACTTCGACCTAACGTAGGGAAGCTTAAAATATTTCTACGCAGATATTATTACATTAATGAAGCAGTCTAATTCTGCCTTGAAACTGATAAGCGTAGTTCTATAGAGCATTTGTTCTTTATAAGATTCGATTGTTTATTTCAGCAATGCTTTTGAAATCTCATATCAAGTTCTGATATCGGATATTTGTAAACTTCTGCTTTAGAACAAGTGACATTTTGTTCGACCAAGCTGCGACTACGTCTTGTAACACAGTCTATCGGCCAGGGAATTTTTTTAATGTTATGTAAGGATCGGAAAGAGGAATTAGATATTTGCGGGAATTGGATATTACCGGGAAGCCGTAGCGAAATTCGAGACTGCGAAAAAAAATCGTTACATAATCGTATAAGCAAGTAACAGGATATCCTGGCTGCGATGTTGAACCAAGGCGTCCTGGTATGTTAGAGAATGATCTTGTATTTGCTTTGCGCGTGATCATAGCGCCCCTGACGAAACACGTATAGGCAACCCGGCATACACACGTGTTGCGCGGTTGCCTATCAGCCGTTCCCGTTTTACGAGCTACTTTACTCGCATCACGCACGTCTTAATGATGTATTTTATACATGTATGCCACATTAATTAGCATTCCTCTGCGGCGTGCTTTGTGAAAAAAATAAACAAAACAATTTCAAAAGAGATTTTCCTAGGTTGATTATTTTGCCCAGATATAGGCAAAAGGCGACCTCTTTTAATCGCATAAGAAGGATGAACAGCTTACGGTTATCAACAAAAAAAAGGGAAAAAAACCTAACCCTAACCTGTTGACAGGAAGGTAGTGGTCATCAGCCGTAACGTATAGTAACTTAACTTAACCTGACTTAACCTAACCTTAAATTAGATTTGTTAAGTTACCTAATACAACCCAACCTAACGCTATAGTAATCTAACGTAAAAGTAACCGTAAAGTGCTCAGGTAAGGTTCAGAAACGTAGGGTAACTGTGTCTAACATAACCAAAGACAACGTAAATTCTGAATTTTAAAAACAGCTTTGCAAACAGAAAGCTATATCCGCTTCAATTCCGCTAACTAATTATTTGCGCAACGTTTCTGTGAATGTGCATATCATTTCTTTGATCAGGTGACATGATGCTCCTGTGAAAATACCGTTACCTAGGGACGCTTCGTTGGAACGCAAAGGACGAAGGATGTGGGAAGCTCTCTGACACGGAAGTTTTCCGATGGAAATACAACCTAAGCTAGCCTCAATTAAGAGTTTCCGACAGTCTTCGCTGCGTTAGCGAATATCCTCGGTTGTTTCAAAACTTATGTACCAAATTAACGTGTGCTCAACAAGGGTATGTCTACACAGCTACGACAACAGTATTTCCTGTAATTCAGTGATTTTAGGTAAATGAATCGAAAGGGCAAAGTTCATGCGTTTTCTGAGAAGTGAATCAAGCACGTTTAATTTATTTAGGCTGTTCTTGTTGAGGGGTTTGTACCTCGTGAGTTACATGTATATACTCTCCTACGCTCTCACGCACTATTACGCTGACATTTTGTAGCCTGTACTACCTGAAATGGCATTAGTAAAATGCTACTTAATGGTAAGCGCAAGTCGGATCATATTTGTGCGATTTGCGCTGATTTTCAATTTAAAAAATAATAGATTTTAATTATTTCACAGCAGAGCGTAACGGCCTTTGCGTCAACTATTACGGCTATCACGCGACTATTACGTCTCTATTACACGGCTAGTATACACATTATTACGTGAGCTTGTTCTCCCTCGGTTGTTGGCCACGAGCAGTTATTAAATCAACAATAATAAAATCTCTTTGTTATTTTTATGCATATAGTTTGAGCGTTTCCTCAGCCCAGAATTCGTTCGTTTAAAATGATTTTTCCGCAAAAAAATCTTTTTTTTGCAATTATTTTTCGATCACCATTACCTAAGAATATCCCATTTAAAAGAAATGAATAAATAATTTGTTACCCCAAGAAAAGCATTTTTCCAAAATGGTACGACAAAAAAATTTCCTAGAGCAACAATCTAGAGTGGGCCCGTCCCTGGAAAGTCACGGTGTCCTCCTACCTTCCTGGCACCCGTCTCACGCGGTAACCCGATCGACAGATCCCAGTTTACCCAGACAAAGTATCTCGAACGAATTTTGAATGTGTTGCATCAACAGCGTATTTGGTTGCTGCAGCAAACTTTTCTGCTGTCCTTAATTTGTTGCTGCAACAAAGCCGTTTTTTGGCACCAATGAGTTTTTCTTTGTTTGCAAAGCTCATCTGAACTACCTTCTGATAGTTTCAATTATTTTTTTACTTGGTTTTTGTGGAAATTGTAGTGCGAACATTTAGTTTGTAAATCAGTTACGCTAAAATGCAGGGCGTTGGGAGACGTTGTTCGGGGCGTAAAATAAAGAGATCTTTCTCAGCGGAAAAAGGGCGAGTTTGGATAAAGGGGGCGTGACTGGTGTGGCACAGCTCCTCATTAATATATTCATGGCTACAAGTCAAGTAACCGCTTTGAGCGCCTCTCGTAATGATTGGAAAATAATTCAAATGACTCTATCTTGTGGTGTTTTTTTGACAGAAAACAAACGATCGTTGCGTCACCGCAGCGTCGATGTCGAAACAACGTACAGGCCGACGTGCCTGCTGCGTTCGGCGAAATCAATGTCGTCTCGGGGGACAAGCCACCTGAATAAAATACCCCCACTTTTTCATCCACGGAAACATTTTCATTACTGGAGCATGTCGGAGTGAAATCAGGTCACGAATAGCTTCCTTCCGGGTACCGCCGATAACGATACCACCTGTTTGGATACCCTCGTCCCAGGAAGCGACTACTTGGGTCCGCTTACCTTGGTTGCGCTTAGTTAATGGTGTTAGTTAGGATTAGGATGACAGGATTTGTAATTTGATGTAAACATACTAAACCTAACCTTACCTAGCCTAACCTAACCGTGCCTAGATCAACCGAAACTTACCTTTCTTAACCTAACCATACCAAGATTACCTAGCCGTACTTGATCTAACCTAACCTCACCTTATCTCACCTATCAATACCTATTACGGCACCTTAAGGGACCCTTGCCTTTTAACCTTATTTTACTTTTTCTAACAATCTCAACCTCACTTAACCTTACCTGGTTGACCAAATATAACTTGCCTATCCTAAACAAGCCAAATCTACGCTTGGACTACCTTGCCGAACCCAATTAACTCACAAAAAAAGACGTCTTCTGAATTTTTAAAAAAGCGGTAAAAAAATAAGCCCTCATTTTGTGGCATCCTCAGAACCGTCGGTATTTCAACTAAGATGGATCCTGAAGGCCTAAAGATCTTTGAAGTGTTTCATGCTATTTTTCTAATTGTTATTGATTTGGAACGGCTCGCTTTCCGTTTTGTCAAATGGCCTTGAAATGCTGCTCTGCGTGATCGTTTTTTGTTTGTCAGTGTTGGCTTGGGGAGTATTCTCGTCAGTGTTGAGCTTAAACTGAGAAATCGTTGCAAGTAATGATAATGATGGTTGTTGAGATCAATGATATTGCTTGTAGACAGTCAGAAACAATCACGTAAATGCCCGGCCTGAACGACAGGCACGCTATCTCTCTTGCGAGGCAGAAGAAAATAAAATGAATTTGGCGTGTTGATAAGGTCAGATCACGTCATGGTGAAGGCGCCAAATGATAGCCTTTTGCCTTCAAAAAGAGTGTATTCCTGGAA
>Ga0058701_10003361_pt1 | contig 12626 bp, 6 predicted proteins | sample AgamicOrMae_FD_97039 | JGI IMG/M metagenome (GOLD analysis project Ga0058701, IMG submission 97039) | Agave microbial communities from Guanajuato, Mexico - Or.Ma.e | ecosystem: Host-associated > Plants > Phyllosphere > Phylloplane/Leaf | place: Guanajuato, Mexico | collected 2012-06-04
GGAGTCGTGAAAACGGAAATGTTCGGCGGCGTCTCTGATTTTTCCTGTAAATATACGCACGGTACTTCGACAGTCGGTGGTGGGGGGAAAGCGACGGTACGAACTACCGTTCGTACTGATTAATTTAGGTTAGGTTAGTTAAGGATAGTATTACGGTTAAGACCTTTGGTGTTTGCGACTTTTCTCATTTGGCGGTTACGGGTTGGCGCTTGCGGCATTGGCGCTTGTGGTTTTTGGCGCTTATGACAGCTTCCCGCTTAAAACACCCCCGGCCTTCTATCTGCGCAAGAAAAAAAATATCCGACGTATAAAAAGTGCGAAGTTTGTGCTCTGGAGGGCAATCAGCAGGCCTATGGCATTCGGACATTTGTGATGGGAAATAGGGCCACGACGGCGGCGTGCTACGAGGAGGGAAAGGAGGGTCGGGAAACATGTGCGCGAACCGGCGCGGCGCGGCGCGCGCGGCACTCACTTAAGGAAAACATACTTGCAAACTCGCGTTATTCCCGCAGGACTCCACATTGGGAATAGTGTTCGGGAAAATGGCGATTTATCGGCTTAACTGAATTTCCTTTGTTTTCAGAGGGAAAGTTCTTCATTCTTTAATGCTGCGCGGCGCTTCGTTTACTTTTCTCGCCCGGGAACTCCAATAAAACGGCATTTCCATAAAAAAAAATACACTTTTTTGCGCAGAAAAGCAGTGTGGCCATATATCGAGATAACTTTAATTTTTGGAAGTGCTTGTTTACAATTATCATTATAGTTTTGTGCACTTCACGGGGATTACTAAAGGATAATAACATTTTTAAGCAAGTTTTCACTAAACCCGTGGGGTGAATTTTGTTGCGTATGAATTTCAACGATGATTTTGTAGGCTCTCCCTAGATTACTGAATTAATACCAGAGCCAAGTAGACGCAAATTTAACCTCGTTGGGGGCAACTTTCACTGATTTACCCCATTCGGCGAGGTTCACTGTCCTGCGAAAAGCTTAAACTAATAGTTTAGCGAATTTGGGGTGAAAAAAGTTGCATATTTAATTCAACCTTTTTGGGGGGCTAAATAAACCCCAAGGACTTAGAGTGTTTATTAATTTTAAACGTGATTTTTGCAAAACCCTTTCGTTTTTCAAAGGGTATTTTATTTATAGCATGCTAGGTATACCGGTGCATGTGAATGTTTGGATGATCATCACTTTTAAGCTAAACAAGAAAGGTTGAAAAAGGGGGTCATTTTCGCCCCTTTCTTTCATGTTCTTTTTTTCTCTCAGAATTCAGATGATACGGGATAGATGATGCCATTATTGAAGGCGTATCACATCACTTCACCCATTGCCGTTATGGTTATTTCGACGAACGTCGAGCAGCCAATCAGAGCGCTTAGAGTGGTCTCTGACCTTGATGCTCTTCATCCTGATTGGCTGCTTAATGCTGGTGACAATGGCAATATCTATGGCGGTGCATAGTCTAGAGAGCCTCTTAGGGAGAGAGGCGAAAACCTATTCCCGCGGTTTGCGCTGATTCGTTGGATGCATGAAACCAGCAACACTGATTAGTGGAATGCAAGAGTAACGTGGCAAGTTGACGCCTCTCTCCCTGTGAGGCTCTCTAGCATAGTCCTGATACAGCTTTTAGGAGAGGTTGAAGGTTGAACTTGGTGTGAGTAAACTGGGTGAGGTTACGCTAGGTTATGTTATATTAGGTGAGTTGGTATGGGTAAGATGAGGCGAGGTAGAGCTAAGCTTTGACAGCGTACAAGTAGTTTATCACAAAGCTCTTTTTCCATGGTACTATCGCCTGCAAATGTTCGAGAACACTTTTCTGTGCGAGAGTAGGCGTCAGGTTGGCAGCACAAGCCGTCGCCCACTAGGTGATGCCGTCGCCGGAGGTTGATCGTGAACCTACCAATCACGGACGAAAACGCCGAGTGCTGCCAACCTAAAAGCTACTCCCGCGGAAAAAGGTGTTCGCGAACTTGTGCAGGCGATAGTACAATCGGCTGCTTTGCTGCGCTGCTTAGCAGCGACGCCTGGCAGGCAGGCAGCCACCTTCGCCGGTCCGAGTTAAGTAGCTAGTAACATTGGGAGCGTTATGGTCGCTGGAGGCAGCACGGCAATCGTAAACATTCTGCCTCTCTGATTGGTCAACGTAAATATTCCTCGGCCCTGATTGGTCGCCTCTCAACGGATCACTTGGCGTCACTTGGCCACACTTATTCCGACTCCCCTTCTCTCCACCGAGGACGTGTTTCACTCTAATTGCGCAACTTTGCAGCAATTACTAGGCGCACTTCTTTCTTATCAGTCTTGCAAAACGCTTTATGTTCTTGAAATTTTGATTTTTATTTTTCCTTGTTTCTCGTTATGGTTTGGTCCTCTGAAGAGAATCACGGGCTTTTACTTCCTAGAGATCGGTAGACCTTCAACTTGAGGTGTAACTATATCTTTGAGACAATCTCTTGTTGACCTCGAGTCTAAACAACCCAACCCTATCCGCTCGCTTCATTCTACCTACCTCTTGTCAAGTACTTACACTATAAGTAAACTTTCCGAACCTAATTGGACCAAAGGTAGTTCTGAACTAGCGCGGGTTCGGGGGTACCCGAACTATGGGTATGGGGGAAGGGTCGGTATTCCAACCTCTAGACTCGATATCTAGAAATTCGAATCCCCTTTCCCAGCCCAATTTGACCCACCCTAATCCAAGCTAACTTAACCTTGTGCATACTTTTCCAATAACCTGACCTTATCTAACGTATTGAAACTAAAGTCAAGTCACTGCTTCTGCAGGACCTCCACCCTCTCCAGTAATTACAAAGTTCGGGTCGAAAGCCTATTCCAAAGTAGGTTACATAACCCCATGTTATCAGTACAAATTAATAGCAACCACAGTTTTCCCTGGAAGCAGGGCAAAACGTCTCGAAAATCAGAACGTTACAATCAATTTCGCCGCCCGAAACAGATTGCTGAAATAATGCGATCAAAACATACGGGCTCAAAGCCTTCAGGGATCACGTACAACCCTTTAAGGCTGCCCCAACATTTCAGGACCGAAAACGACACTCCAGCATTAATTAGAAAGGACCCACCAGCATATTTCTACGACCCCCTTCCCCCCCTAGTTCGACTCCCACTCCTCCAAACATTTATCCACGTTCACCGCCAGCTAACGCGCGCCTGGCTTGGGGTCGGGGTCGGGGTAGGGCTGGGTCTTGCGGTCCAAGTGGTGACCGCAGGCCACGTGTCTCTCATTCTGTCTGGGGCTTATTTCGTCAAGGCCATACGCCGCGCAGCTTTTTCGTCGCCATCTTGGTTTCTTGGTCACGTGGATGGTCACCGGATCGTCGAGTGAATGGCCTTAAAGGTGAAAGCAAGAATCATTGAGGTAGGGCCTTCTTATCTAGGAGGCGGCGTCTGGGCGCCAAAACCGATTATAACGTGTTTCCTCTGTTTTCTAAAATTGAAGTAGATTTGCTTTGTAGATGTTGATATCTGCGTTTGAAACAAGATTTAACTGTGGTTAGGCGGGGGGAGGGGGAGTCCTTGGGGAGGTGAGTGTTCCCCACGCAGAGGAATTTCCTCGCGTGCTCTTATTGAGGTTAGGTTACAGTGGAAAGGTAAATTATGTTATGGGGAGTTCGTTTTGGAGAGGTTGCGTCTAGACTGGCTTTTTTCAGGCATGAGAGTTACTCTCATGTTTCAGGTTAGATTTTTGGGATATGCTAGGTTGATTAGGGCGGTTGGAGTCCATATTCTCTTAGATTAAGGTTATGAGGTAAGCGAGACGTTAGAGAGTATTTTCAGCCCTAAATGCTATTCTGCCTTGATCCCTCATAGACTATCTCCGTGAACGCCTTAACGGCAGCTTCCTCCACTTTGGGCTTATTTGTATATCCATCCGAAATGCATCACCTTCGCCAATTTAGCGCCGCAAACAATGGTATTTTAGGGGCGTATTGCAAATGTTTGCTCAACACTCGGTTCCGTGGACAAACATGTGTGCACCGCTTAGTCTCAAAACAAGGAGGTTGACAAGCGGGAAATGTAGGGATGTTATGGCCTCGTGAGCTGCACAACATTTCGTTGTACGGTATATGCAGTTCGCTTAATTACACACCACATAGCATAAGCTATTGGGAAAAGCGTACTATAGCAAAACCTAGGCAAGTATGCCGTTATACTTTTGCCTGAGAATTCGTGTTGATTCATTAATGATAGTAATTCTCTACCACTCTCATGATATCAATAAGCGAGACTTCCCTGCTTGACTACACGTGAGGAAAAGAACCTTTCTAACATCTTTGATGAAAGTATGTATGCATACCTCCATATCTATTGAATACAGATCGATATACGTATGAAATCGGACGAGACTAGAATCAGAATTGTCACGCTGCACCGAAGAATCCATTGGAGTTGCAATATCTTTACCGAAATAATATCAATATCAAGATGACGCACCACGGTACGCTGCACTGTACTTAGGTGGAATACTAAGGAGTGACCTGAATTAATTGTGAAAAATGACAAATAATGTAGCAAAATAGGTTTTAATGGAGTATTACTTTAGTTGAAAGTTCACACGAAGCCTCAAGAATCTGTGCCTCGTTTTCAGCTCTTCTAGAAAATAATTTATGGTTCTTACTATGAACAGGGTCTGTTACTCCAACTGATTTTAAAAGTACGAATTTCGAAGGTGTCCTCAGCTTTGGGTCAATTTTTTTTTAGAAAAAAATACATAAATGTGGAGCTGATAAGGAAAGTCATCTTGTTCCCGCGCAAAACGGCTGCTGTCAATCGTGACTCAGTTTTCTCTGTAACTGTGCTCTCTATCTTTCATTTCATTTTCACGGAGCTATATAATTCATCGCTGAAATAAAATCGGTCATGTCAACTTGTCGAAACCACTTTTTGTATATAAAAAGAAAAGAAAACAAAGGTAAATAAGATTTTTTTACTCTTTTAATATGGAGGTATTTGCTCTCGGTACAGAGTAAGAAGAAACTTTGATAACTTGCATTAATAACATTTATTTAATGACGCTTACAAAGGAAAAATTCAATCAGAGAAAACGTCTTTTCGATATCGGGTACCCTTTTTTCGCACGTTACAAGATTGCGGTTTAGGGAGTGTATTGATTTTCTTTCTTCAAACGCTATTCTCTGTGTCGACAAAAAAAGTTAGACACTCTTGTTTAGTTTCAATGTTTTAGCAACAAAACCGCTTTCTCTATTCATTTTTAATAACATTGTCTTTCTCTTTTGCTCTCCCTTAGTTCATATATTTCATTACTTACCATGTGTACGATTTGGAACATTAGACTTATTGTCAAAATTGCCAAAATTTCACTGCCTTATTCTGCAACTTAAAATTTTACAATCTCATTAATCGTAATTTCGAAGAGTATTGAAGCGCTTTTATTCAATAAATTCTAATCAGCTATATTTGAAAAAAGTCTTTAATTATACCTTCGAGGGAAATCAGTGTGTTTACAAGTGTCGTAATTTGATGAATACAAGCCAAAAGACTTGGACACGAACTTCTTAATCTGTCCCATAAATCAGTTAGTTGAAATAGTTTCGCAAAAATACTTACAAGAGACTAATGTTATCAATATTGGAGTATTATGCGTCTCTTGTGGGGAGGTCAATTTAGCGAACAAGCATCATATTTATCATCAAATTAAGTACGGCATGCTATATCATTTTCACATTCATCGCCAGCCGACCTTGACCACAAGGATCGAGTATCTCATTGAAATTTTTCACAAATGATACCACCTTAAGAAAACACGTAAGGGAGTAAGGTTGCTGCTGAGGCCGGTTGTCAAACGTGACATATGCCTCTGTAAGGCGAGAAAAAGTACAGATTACCTCACCTTGAAAGATAGCTACCCACGGGAATCGAACCTGGACCACCCATACAAGCGGCCAAGGTGTTACCCCTAGACTACCGCTCTAAATTAAAAGAACTTTTCGATTGATCTCAACAGAGCATCTTTGTGTCTAGTATTCTGACTAATAATGTACCGTACTGTACAGTTTGTTAACTCAAAGGGTGAGCAAGTTACGTCATAACAAAAGCCTTGTGTTGAACTGTGTGCGCGGAGCTAAACAACCTTCGAAGCACTTTGGTCCGAGTAACTTCTCACAGACTGCTTCGTCATCTCGTCTGTTGCAGATCTCGAGATCAGACAACCGATCCGTTACATTGATTGATATGAAACTTCAATCGCCTTCCATGTACAAGTGTGAAGTGTCCGCCGACGCACCTTCCTTCCATACGGATATCCGATCTGGATTGCTCAATATCATTGGTGAGTATTACCCACAGATCTTGTTTTCGGCGACCTAGCTTATATGGAATCTTGATTTTGTGGATGCCTCACCTTCAGCACTAACCTCACTTACCGTCGATATTTTAACAGTGACTGTCGAACACTGCATGATAAGTCATGGTATATCTGATATCCTCCCTCTGCGAAGTGAATTCGAATATGGATGAATGTCAAAAAACAGTAATAGATATTGCGCATTAACCACCCAACCTGTTCAGAAATATTTATTAAAGTCAGTTGCATGTGAGTCAATCCTATTGGTAATTTGAGCATTCGTAAGAAATCGCACGTGAAATTAATGTTGGAGAGGCATAGTCAAGGTTTTGAGTCTTGTCACTCATCCGTGTAAAGAAGACAATATTTTTGATTCCACTTGTATTTTATGAAGGTACTTTCATAAACCTTATGTAATCTCTCTAAAGCATAATTTCGAAGAAACAATAAAAGCATATCGTTAACCTGAGAGGAATGGCTTATCCTGTAGCTACAGAAAAACTGCAACAGCAAAATTTTCTCTATCAGGATTAAATAAAGTCGTCGGCTTTTATGACGAAATTGACACGCTGTTGACAGAAGGTCAATTTGATTGTCAGCGTACTAGATGAAACTTTGACGACAAGCTTCGAAAGGGAATACGGTTTACATTGCCTTGTTGTGCTGACAATCTTTTTCTTTGTCCCCTTCTGGTGTCTGCGTGCCGTACATACCGAGGAGGACCGGCCCCTCGCTTGGAACCCCCCCTCTCCCACCCCAACTGAGAGGACCATTCTAAACGAGAGTTCCCCCAAACGACGGGGCTCATGGGAACCACAAGCATACATCTTAATCACAGGCAGTATGGGTCCGATGCATTGAAACTTTGCACGAACCCTTTGCTAAATAATAGTTACGTGCTCTCATCTCTGGTAAATATAAGAACTTGGTATTTCAATATATTTAGCAATAGAAAGGTAAACGATATTCTGGTCGGTTTTCGAGTCATTTTCGTACGTTAAGGGCAAACTTGTAAGGGGAAACTTGTATGAAGCTTATAGTGACCGTACGTGGACGACATTCATTGCGATAATTAAGTTTTCTGGGGCTTTTCATTGGTCTAAATTAAAGTAGTGTAATTGAGGCGAATAAGTTTATTTGGGATAATAACAATCGTAGACCTCCGCATATTTTACAAAATAGGGCATGTTGTATAACGCAAAAATGTAAGAATAGTACCGTAAAGTGGGGCGAGTCGGGACTGGTGGGGCGAGTTGGGACGAAGTTTTGAACCTTGAAAATAGAGAATCGACTGCACGGGCGAGTTTTCGGTGGTGCAGAGGGAGTTTTCGATGCTTCTCCGGAGTGCTTCCGAAAATCAAAAAGTCTGCTAATGCAGGCGAGTCTCTGTTTTTGAGGGTCTAAACATTGTCCCAACTCGCCCCGCCAGTCCAGACTCACCCCACTTTACGGTAGTCTTACAATAAATTAATTAAAGATTTTGATTATAAACTGTCGCAGAGATACTGTCTTATAAGAGAGCATTGAAATATTCTAGAAACGGCCTCTGTAGCCCAGTGAGAAGAAAAGCGGCCGCGCATGAACTCATTGTCAGTATATTTTGTGTAATCTGGGTTTGCAGAGAAAACAGACTTAAAGCTTCGAGGAAGATAATAAATTAAAGTGCCCAAGAACCGGAACAGGAGAAAGCAGCCACTGAAAAATGAAAAAGCAATAACCTCTTAAACTGGAGGAGAGGCACAATTTTTCCTCGATAATAAAATAATCAGCGCGGGAGCGAAGAAGAATAAAGCTCTCCCTTTCCGAAACACCTCCCCCCCCTTCCGCCCCTGACGACAGCCGCGTCCTCTACAACACGTATCATGGCCATACGGCGTCACTCTCCCCGTAACGTCCCTTTTTGTGTAACCACGTAACTCGTGCAACGGTAGCTCTTTGCTTATGCACATATAGGGAAGAGAGCCCCTCCCCACCCCCCGCCACCGATTTATGCTCTTAATATTCTTATTTTACGCCTCTACTCAACTTAATCTGAAACCGCCAAGCAAGCGGGAGAGCGAGAGGGCGGAAGTACTAAAATATGTCCAAACACAGGAATAAAAGGAGAGAAGGAGGAGGGGGCTCCGAAAGATGAGGAAGGCAAAATATGTTATTTTCTTGCGCGGGGGCTGAGCTGGGACGAGTTGGGCTGGCCTCAATATTTGTCGTGAGAGCGAGGAGCGAGGCCCCCTCGCGACGCGAGTGCTGCTGCAGCTAGCAGCCTTTCGAGAAGAGGAAACCTAAGCGACGGTCTTTGCGGACATGTTTGTTTAATAAATAAATTGATCGAGCCTCTAAAACGGCTTAACCTTGAAGGCAAGCACTGCAACCCGACCACCCAGCAAATATCGGCTAAAGATGAAGGATGCTGCAAAATGAAACGTGCTCGTCTGGTGGAATCCATCACGGAGAGAAGGGTTTGCTTGGGGCAACCAAGTCATACCCAACCAAATATTTTTGCCTTGGCAGCCATTTTTTTTAAATTTTGGCCACCACAGTTTTTGTTTAATGTTTTGGTTGAGGAATCCAAATTTTTTGTTGCGGTCACTTACGCTATAACCGTCGCCGGTTTCAGCGTTAAAACTCCCAAAACTTGCAGCTGATATGGTCCTGTAGGGCTGGTTAAGATTTTGGACCCGGTTACCGGAGTGATTTTTAAATTTGGAGGAGGTGAAGTTGGCGAATTTTACAAGGTGTCGTATGGACACTGACCTAAAAATGCCAGTTTTTAGCGTTTTGTGGAAAAAGTAACTCGGAAGTTGCTGTTGAAAAAACTTTCTCTGTCGTTAAACAACTTTAAATGAACACACTTAGCCAAAAAATTCATTTCTTGCCGGTCATTTAACATAAATTTTGCACGGAAACCTCTAAATCAGCGCGTTTTTGTGCGAAGATGAGTCAAATCTGCAACTCTTGCGTCTCTATAAAATTGAAGGAATGCTGTTTTTCGGTCGGATTGAAATTGAGACTATCTATTTTCGCAAAAAGAATGGCTTTTCGAATTTTCCTTCATTGATTTTGAAGTTTTAACTGAATTTGACTGGTCTGAAGCAATCACACAAACATCCTTAATGCTTGATTGTCACTACCAAAAATTGAATTATTAAAGCCAAAAATGTTTGAGTATAGATCAACAAAGTACTCTATTCCCTCAACCAGGCCCTCCTCTCCGTGATGAGCCGGGCGTCTTTTGTTAGTGGTCGATCAGGAATGCCATGGGATCTGTTGTAATGTCGGGTGCTGGCTCTTTTATGCCTCACATAAGATGAACTTGAAATAAAAGATAGAGCGTCCTTGTTCTTTTGATTGGAGGCGGTGGATATGCTGGTACTGCAATCAATAACTTTCAGTGGGGCCACAAGCGAATACTGCCAGTCCTTTATATCAGGATTCGCTCCAAGGTTTTCTTTTAGCGGAAATTTATCTCTATTTAGAGATAAGCAAGTTTTCCCCGAAGACTTGGAACTGGGTGAAAAAAATCAAATTATTGCAAAAAAGAAGGAAAGCTCTACGGAGGCAGGTTGTATCCAAAGACTTTTTTCAAAATTCTGCACATCCTTTTGTCTTGTAAAACGAAAAAAGAAAGTTCAATAAATGAAAGAAATTTCGTTTCAAAATAACGTACAAGATAACTTAGTATTCTGGGTATATAGAATCGCCTCGATTTTGTGAAGGTGATAACTTACATTCAATTGAAGATTGTCTTGAGAATCTCAAAAGTAATGAAAGCATTCATTTCTTAAAATCCGTATGAAATAGGGAGCTCCTGTCAACGCCAGCATAGGCAGCACTCGTCGTACAGCTGTCGTTCGGTTGCCTACGCTCTACATAGCAGGGGCTCCAAGCACATACCCGACTCATTCGAAGTTAGTTATCTTTATTTTCAGCTGATTATATCACAACCTGTTTCGCTCCAATGGACTTTTTTACCCTGTTCATATTTCAAATAAAAAATTACAAGCTTGTCTTGCGAAAGGAAAAAAAATCAGCTGTGCCCTACCACGTTTCGCATTTTTGAGCCATTTTGTCAAATTTTCCGTGGGAACACGTACTCTTTTGCGCGTCCTTAGGTCAAATGCGCGTACTCTGTCGGAGGAAAAAAGAAGCTTCCCTAAGTCTACTAAAAGCCAAATTTCATTCTTAATACTTTGGGTAATACGGGGTTGACGAGGACATAAGTATGGTTAAAATCAAATGCCATTTTAATCGTGGACATCATAAAAAAAAAACTTGGCAATATTTTATTTTAAGGTTGAATGGCTTCTAAGGTTAAATATATTAAAAGAAGTATTTGTATTTCATTTTTAAGAAGAATTGATAAGGGAGCACGGAGTGTTCTTTGGAAAAATTGGACCAGTGAAGGAAACAGAGGACAGCGTCGTAAGAGATTCAGATGACTGCCGAATTGCACTTCAACGTACTCCGCCTTTTCCTCTCCTCATTTCTATTCTTCTTTGTTATCGTGTTTTCTTAATCTTCCTTTATTTACATTTGCTCCGTTCTCACTGTGACTTCGTCTTGTGTTCTTCACTCAGTCCCAAGACACGTCTCTTCTCTGTATCCCTTGTATTTATGTCCTTTCTCGGCTACAGCTCTGTTTGTGCGGAGGAACGGCTTTCTGCGCATTTCCTTTTTGGATATACTCTCAAAATCAGCTTGACTTTTCTGTCGGTATTTGAACTGTCGCCTGAACCAAACTCGTAAAATCGCGGATCAATGTTCGGGGAGATAACCACAGTCGTTGCTAACCTCCAATTCATTCGTCTTTTATTGGCATTTGATTTTCGGGAGATTAAGAAAATTCTGGTCTTATGGGCAGTGTTCTTAAACCTTTACCTTAACTATTCTCCCCTTAAGTTTCAGTCATCTTTTTTTCACATTGCACGATTTTTATTGTGAAAATCAAATGCTAAGATTTCGTGGCCATGTTACACTCACCAAAATGAAATCTGAACGTACTAAATCAAAAGGTGTTTTCTTTTTTAATAAAAAGAATAAATTTGAAAACATCCCAAACCTACGATATTTCCTTACGTAAATGTGCCTAACGTAATTGTGCCTAACGTAACTGTGCTTAACTTATTAGGCTATTGCAAATGATTCATTAACTCGGATCAAAAATGAGGCTAGCAGCTGTCTGAGCAACTACTTCATTGCATGAACAGCAAGTACACAGCTCATGTCTTTCCAAAACTTACTTAACTAGCTAAACGTTTGAAAATAATTACTTGATGACAAGTTTGGAACCTGTTTAAAGTTGTAAACTAGTTTGTTGGCCCTCTAGGATACAAGGCGGCGCGACACACCTTGAGTTCTCAAGTAGTTTGAAAATCCAAGTGCATATCAAGTGCAGACTAGTTCGGGAGCGAGCGCCTCAGCGAATGCCTCGCCCTGGACGAGCAGGTAATGCTATTTGATACACGGCGCGAGTTTCAAATTGGGCCGAACATCACGTGGATCCGGAAGGCTGGCGCGGCGGTGCTAACTTAAAGTTGAAGGAAATCCGACCGTGAGCGTCATACCACATGGGCTGTATCAATGGAAACATAAACTTTTGGCATAGCTCAATAGCTTCCAAGACAATGAGATAGACTTGTGCCAGCGCAAGCGTGAGCGAGATGTCTTAAAGCGTTGTCCTTGTTTCTTCGTCTTGACCTATATTCTCTAGCTGCTCGGACGCTTTGGTTATTGGGTGCTTCGGACGAATCCGGATGAAAATCTTTTTCCTGGCAGCGGTCTGCTAGATCTCGTCGAATTTTGTTATTTTTCAACCATTTGTATACACGCAATGCGAACATTGCATGTGTTTTATACATTTAATATGTCACGGAAATTTTGACAGAAAACGTTTTAGAATTCGTCTTTGAAACTAGGAGATACTTCTAGAGGAGAACCTTACAGACGCCATCGAGAAAGTCAGTTTTTGGTACATTACTCACTTTGAGTCAGCGATATCAAAAATCGGCCGATTGTGAACACAATCATAATCATTAGCCGTCGTTTAATCTAAAAAGCAGCTACATATCTATTTCATCATCCCAGGGAAATTTAAAATGCATTGAAATATGAAAACTGGCGTTTTAAATTTTCTGGGCCTGAGGTAATAGGTCATTTTTTTACATACAGATAGCTAATGCCCGAGACGAAAACTATCGTATGCCGGATGTATGGCAGGCGTATGCACGGCTACAACATGTATGGCAAGAGTATGCCACGTATGCCTTGTCGCGGCGAGAGCCTATGTCGTATGTATTCCGAA
>Ga0058701_10003362_pt1 | contig 12625 bp, 7 predicted proteins | sample AgamicOrMae_FD_97039 | JGI IMG/M metagenome (GOLD analysis project Ga0058701, IMG submission 97039) | Agave microbial communities from Guanajuato, Mexico - Or.Ma.e | ecosystem: Host-associated > Plants > Phyllosphere > Phylloplane/Leaf | place: Guanajuato, Mexico | collected 2012-06-04
CCTTCGTATTTAAAATGTACACCTTGTTAAGTCGTCAACTAACTGTTTCACATGATTACCGGTAGGTAGGTAAGTCATAGGTGAGTAAGTCTGAATGAGCCCCTTATACCGACGTAGACTAATGAACGCTTAAAATTTTGATATAAAATCCCAAAAATATTAAAACAATTAAGAATGGCCCAGCGCGTTACAAAACCTTCAACATAATATTTGATGCAAATTTTGAATTGTGCATGCGAGGCATCTCTCTCTTACCTGATATTTGACGAAGGAAAAAAAAAACTTGGTTTATTTTGGTAAAATTGGCTATTTTTGAGATTTCCGGTTGGCGTGGTCAGCTTCACTTTTATCCTACAAGTCAGGAAATCACTGTATTTGGCATCAAGAACGCATATGGTGGATGTCTATATTTTATTCCGAGGGCATAAGCACCAAATCAGTGGTAAGAACCACTAGTTTTGGTCAAAAAATCGAGAAAATGCTCATAACTCGAAAACGGCTGCAGATATCACAAAATCCTCGAAATTTCAGTCTTAGGTTCTACTTTTTAACTTTCTATGCGGGTAGGTACTTGGTTTTTTAATTTTCAAAAAAAATTGATCAATTTTTAACGCTGTTTTTAACATAGTAAAAATAAACTTCAGCAACAATTTTTTTTTACATGGATCACCTTACAGTGACGCCGACTTCAGTCCCCGGAAGTTTCAAGCAAATCGGAGTGACAGTCAAGGTACTCTCCTTGCTAGTCAGATGTCACATTTCATATTGGCGTAGTCGGGAAGTGTGGCAACAGTGATCGCTTAGTCTCATGCTGCCTTCATCTCATTGTCAGACAAGGGTAACATTCTTAGCAACAAGATACACTAAGTCGGTGTTCTGTGTCCTGCTTTTCTTGGCTCGGCGACGTGAGGTATAGCTCCGAAAGTGTTCGGAAAAGCAACCTTCAAACCTTTATGGTTAAGATGCATACCTAGATAAGCGTGTCCTCGTCTTGTCTGTCGAATACCATCAGCAGCGAGTGTTGACTGTGGCTTTCACTGTAGCCCGGTCCAAGCAAGGCCGTGGTCTCACCGTCGCCGGTCGGTGTGGTGGAGGTGTTTCCGCAGGACGAGTGCTCAGGTGAATCCGCCGCCACGGTGGTACTGCTTGTTGAAGCCCCCACCCTCGACGGCCGTTTTATAGTATCTGCCCACACAAAAATACAGGCATCAACGCCTCGAGAAAGATCGCTTTCGTAAACGAGGGAAGGGGGGAAGTTCTCATTTAAATCAGGGTGGCCGCCAGAAAGAGTAGTGGACTTCCATAACTTCCCAGGATACATTTCGTTCTTCTGTACTATCTAGACCAATAGCCGACGATTGTCTAGAAATTTATACCGATTTGCTGTATTAAGCAAAACGGGGGGGATGCTTTTAAGTGGTCTCTACCCTACGAAGATCGTACAAGTGTCGCTACAAGCCTTTGATCGCGCAAGACATTGATATCCAGACTTTTAGCTGTGAGATATTTCACACTTATAGTAAGGGTGGGTATTTTCGATTACTTTCCTGGGAATTCCGTGATTCTGGACTTGGCGGCCACCCTGTGAAGTGTTCGACTATTTGAGGACTACCGCAAGTCGACATTGGTGCCTTGGCCCGTTCTTTGCTACGACGTCGGGTTGACCGAGCACGATCAGAGTTAAATTTTCTCAAGAGTCGTGCCTTCACAGAAACTTGCAACCCCTCGGAAAAAAGGCTGTTAAACGTAGCAACTGCCCTCGTTCAGCCTCGAGGCTCTTTCAAATACCGCAATCTTTTATTTGACTGATGAAGCCTCAACAGTCTACTGGGGTTGAAGTTACGATGCATATCCGATGATAGACGAGATTCAGGTGGAGCAACTTCACTAAACGCAAGCATGCGAACAGTGCACTTCCCGACGCTCATTTGCTTCACGTGCTATTGTTTCTAGGGTTTATTTACATATTTTATCGTTCCGGTGCCTCTTTTTAGAGTTTAAATGCGATCTTGGCTACCAACTGCAATGCATTCGAGGCATCATTAACGATTTGAGCACGTTCCGCGGGTTAATCGTGATCTTAACGGTTGCTTACCAGGTGGGCCAACTCAATAACATCTTAGCGACTATCATTCGCCATTTCAAAGGTTCTGTTACTTTCCTATTAGGTCAACCCGGGTGGAAATGTCCATACGATATCCATGCCATTTATCCATTGATTGGAAATACACAAATGGATATCCTGCGTCTATACTTTATCCATGAACCATAGATGTCCATTCAAATATTAAGTGAATAGATTTTTCAGCATGGATATTGCCATGGCCTTAGATGGATACTTCAACCAGGGTCTTTTGTTCCCAAGCCTAACGGAGTGAGGTATTCGGTATCCAACCGAACCTTATCCACCGGCATCAAGGCTCGAGCCGTACTCTATGGTAAGGTTCACTAGGGTAAGGGCAAAATGCACGTGTGTATTTTGCCACAATGCTCTCATCGGCTATCCCAAAGCCTGATGCCGCCTACTGGTCCGAAGCAGGCCGCTGCTGCCGCAAAATTCGTGGCTTTCTCGGTGGCATTACGCTTATTGACGCACCGTTAGGTTGGAATAGGTTAGGTTAAAAGCCTAAGGCATCGCTCCGCAATCGCTCTGCTAGGCTCGGAGACAAATAGAGGTACACAAGAGATAGAAAATGCGAACTGGAAATTTTGCAGTACTTCTGGTGAGAAAAGCGCGTGATTCTGTAATTCAGTAACAGTGCGAATAATCTATGGCTAGTGCGGCCGGAAGTCTCGATAGGACGTAGGGTTCTTTAGCAGTGGAAGGAAACTGCCCACTGGAAAATAAATCTTAGGAGAGTTTATTGGAGGTAAGAATACTAATACTTAGGTGATGTTTGGAACGAACGACTCAATTTTAAACTAAGACAGCCGGTGTAGTCAGGGGTGTTTGAAGACTTCCTCGCAGAAATATAAGCCGAAAAAACGAGCGGAATGAGAGGATGTTCAAGCTAGAGGGTTAAACTTTTTCCATATCCATATATACTGTAGTAAAAATCAGAGAAAATTCGAGGTGTTTGAAAGCGTTTTTGCATGTAAGGCGTGATTCATACACGCAAAAAAATGTGTATTCGTTGAGGAGCCAAACACTTTGACTGGGGTGTTTAGGTGTGGGAATTTGTCGGGTGCTCCAGATGCAAACGACATTTGCTACAGATTCAAAGGTGTTTAGCTGGTTATGATTAGCACGGGGCCCAAAAGTTTTGGCTTCATGTAGAAAAATGTGACGCAGTGATAGAAATACGTGAAGACTTTGTGCAAATCAATATATACAAAGTTAAGGGTCAAATCTACGTCGAATCTCGAGTAGACCATCGAATGAACGAGTGAGTGAGCACGTGGTGTTCAAAGCAACCGCCAAATATGTTTTCTGCCCTTGCAAGAAAAGCGACTAAGTATTTTGAAAAATAAAAGATTAGACCAATGCTTTCCAGTTCTTATGTAAAAATGCATTGAAAACTTCCTGAAATTGAAGTTGAAAAACGGAAGGAGTTTTTTTCTTTTACTCGTTTCATTGGGTTCATATTTCCTCAAATATTCTTATGAGCCAAAACTAAACATAACTATGGTTTCCTTCCTAGTGCCTATCTACATCCGGCTGGAAAAGCGGGTAATGGTATCACATTTTGAAGGATCATTCTTTTCAGACGCGCAATGAGATACGGGAAGTTTCTAGCTTATGTAAAATGTCCCGGGAGAAAAATAATCACCTGCCGCTGAGCACAAACAAGATGTGCTCTTTTCTGCTTTTCGCTAGAATTTCAATAAATTTAAGCCACTTTCGCATAAGAGGTTCGGATGTAACTGAGGGTAGAAAGCGACAAAGAAGGAACATTTATAACTATATTCCAGAACCTAATTGTATTAATTTCGTATTTACTCGCGCTAAATTAAATTAGATAATGGCTCCCCTTACCTCTCGCTGGCACTCTACATGTATGTGGATTCCAGGTGACCCCAGACTTTGACGTAAGCAATACTGCTTAACCCCCTCCACGCAAATAGCTATCCCCCACCTCACAGAAGAGCATAATAATACGCACAGTTCCAGAGAACGGTCAGAAAGTATGTCGACAGTACAACACGTAAAGAAGAACTTCCATGTTACGGTTTAAATCTTTGATTTTTTAGGTTTTAAATTGTGCGCTACGCTGTTGAAGAATTTTTTTCAACTTTCTTTGAATACAAAGCACTATTATTATGGAATGGTATCTTTTTCCGATTTCGTTTCAAGGAAAAAGTAAGGCATGATGATAAGATTAGGTTTGCTAAAGCAAGACTTTGATCGTCGAAAGAAGCTGTCAAAGACGAGATGAGCATCACAGAGTACGGTAACTCCCAATTTACCACTGTTGGGCCCCGCTACCCAGAGAGGGTGCGCATGGGAGCGCGTATCCAGCATGCCGTGTATACGCTTCTGAGGGTATGAATAATCTACGCAGCTTTTTAGCTCCTGATTTGGTAAACAGAAACAAATCTCGCACGAAATATTTTGAGTGCCTACTAAGTACCTACTCATAAATATTACTTGAAGATATACACAAGTTGGATTTGCACGCCCACGGCCGCCCTTCTAGCACCCAGACCGAGTTAAGGTCAATCGGGAGTCTTCGCGACGCTCGTCTCGTATTAAACACTGTTTTCGATGCGATGTGATTCTTGCCGGCATCGGAGCAAAGGAACTTTGGATACGTGGGTTCCTTGGGCGTCTATTACCGATTTCCTTAATGTTTGTTTTGCTATTGTGCGGAAAATAGGAGGAAAGTGGAAACTTCATTTGCAAAGTCCCAGACAGCAAATAGACGTTTACACTAGACGCTCTATAGAAGGGCTAACAAGAGGCCGCAAATCTGATGACTATTAGACGTCTACGACTGGTAGACACCTAATACGTCTACGGACTAGACGCCTAATAGATGTCTAATGGGCGTCTATAGATGTCTAATAGACGTCTAATAGACATCAGCTTTGCGGCCACTTACATCTATAGATCGTCTATTATAGACGTCTACGTGCTGTCTGGGGTCGGCCAACATGGCGAAAGGCCTTCTACTCAATATGCACTACTCTCACTCTCATGCGGCTGATCTCAGGTAAACAAAAATTCGCATAAGTTGTAGGGCTCTTTGATTTGCTTACTAAAGAGTTTGCATCCCAGAAGTAATTTTAACAAGTTAAAAACGTTCAAGACATGAGACAAACTTGCTCAAACTGCCTGGAATTTATTAATCTTGATAAATTTTCCAGTAATAGTTCAGAATCGTATAAAAGCGTATAGTAACCGTATTTTGAAATAGTCCGTCTGCGCATGCGCAGAAATTATCAAAAGTTGGAAAACGCGTAAAGCAGAATATAACCCCGATATAATCACTTGAACTGCTTAGTTTTTTTTATACTTTATGGGAGAGTCTATTAACCCAACTGCCCCATTTAAAGTGCATTAGGTGCGTTCAAGTCACCTCCCTTTTAAAATGCATTATATTTGTTACGTGCGTTAAAGTTTCCCTATACTAATACATGTCGAGTCACTAGCAACACCCTTCAATTTTTACTATAACAGCTCTATATTCTTTTAGAGTCACCGGTATAATTATTCATTAATGTTCAAATGCTTAATTCGGTTAGCATCCTGGCAGAAAGTCCTTCCTAGCAAAGAGATTGCGAATGTTTGTTTGACTACAGGATCTTTCGGTAGAACTAGTGTACTATCTTATATGTTTCCCCTAAACAATGACTGTTCGTTTGACGGCAGTGATTCCTTAGAAATAGTGTGGTGGGGACGTTATTTGCTGATTAAGTGCATTATTTTTCTACGAGGTTTTATTGGTAGTCTTTTTTAAGCAAGGCTCCGCGCACCGCAATGGATGACCGCTGATTGAGGGACTTTCGTTGGGCGCAGTTTTCTTTTCCAGAGGCGAGAGACGGCGCCAAGAAGCGACATTGAAGGTGACGAGGAGGATGAGACCCGACCAGCTGACGATGCAAAACTCTTTATATCTGTGTTTTAAACAGTTCAACGTCAGCAAAGACTCTGTGTGACGGTTAGTAAAGAGAAAAAGCGCGATACTATGAGCAAGGGATTTTAGAAAGTTTGAAACTTTCAAAACCAATCTCAACTGATAATTCATTCCACCACAAATGATGTAAAAATGTCGATAAAAAAAAACGGAACAAACAACAAAAGAATTGAAAACCTCTCGTGCCATTTTAAAGTTATATAAAGGCAACCAAGAAGTAAAATTTACGTTACGGAGTATACGCTCATTGCGTGGCACATCCCATTTTGGCCCATCAATTTATGAAGCAAGCAAAAGTTCTCCACGGAAGAAAAATTCATCCCTTAAAAAAAATAGAATAAAAAATATAGTATAACTCTAAAAAAATAAACGTTTGAAAAAAAAAACAACAGCATAATTAAGTATACTGTATACGAGTAAAGAGACTCTGTCTTCGTCCATGCCTGCTTGTAAACTTTTCCACTGATAGAATTCCTTTTCGATCTTGATATCAATATTAAGCAATATTCTGGAAAAGCTCTCAATTTTTCTTAAAATTTCCAAACTCTTTAGTGAAAATACTGCGCAAAATTACGGAGATTAGTAACCCTTTAGGAACTTTTCAAGAAGTATTTTAATCCGGAAGACGCCCCCTACAATCAGGCAAATTTGACATTGTCAAAATATCAATTCTTAGACAATATTATTTTTTGTTACTAAAAAAAAAGTAATGGTGACAACAAAATAGTAGAGGCGACAAAAAATGATTTATTTCAACACATACGATTGTAGTCTGTATAAGAACAAAGCGCAATTGTCAGTGTCACAGATAATTTTTACTGTGACTTAGTCACTTTTTTGTGTGAAGACCACTAATTTGACCTGACATGTAAGTTATTCCTGGTCGATCTTTTGACATTTCGCATGACAGTACTCACCGTCAGAGGGTATCTCCATCGGCATCATAAGGAGACTGCAGTTTTCACGATACCCGGAGGTACTCGACGTCACTGAGACGACACTATCGTCGTCGAAGGACAGATCACTGTGGCCTAAGCTGGAGCTCTCTTGGGCTGAGGATCTCGTGGAGGCCGTGGTGATGAGGCCAGCGCCGGGCACCGGGGCGCTCGTCCTGGCGCCCCCAGCCCCGGCGGCCCGCGCCGCGGCCAGCAGGCTCAGGCCGCGGGCTCCGGGCGACGACGTCGCCAATGTGTCTATCGCCGTGGTGGTGGTCGTCGCAGTCGGAAGGGGCGCCGTGCTGACCGCCGGAGGCGGAGGCGGGATGGGAGACACAGACGGTGAGCCCGCCAAAGGACTCGGGATCAACGCACCCTCCGTAAGGCATGCTTCCGATTTCCTCGAATGAGAACCTGAAGAATAAAATATGGAAACAGATATTAAGCCACGATTTTCTCGACGGGAGCAATGTGGAACGTTACGTTCTCCTCTGAGAAAGACACAAGCATCGTGATGGGAGTAGGAGTGCCCAGTTGAATGGCGTAATAGATTCGCCTCGTATGTGTGCTATTGACCCGACGATGCATTAATGTAGAGAGACTTGAACGCACGAATGCAACCAAATGCATTTTGAATAAGGGTGACTTGAACGCGCGGAACCCAACTAAATACATTTTAAGTGGGGCAGTCGGCTCAAAAAAAAAGTCTCTAAATAATTGGCAGCTGCGATCATATTCTCAACCTCATCCCTACAAGAACTTCCAGTTGAACTTACCTATGGGATATCGGCTGTCAACGCTCGCATGGAGTCCGCGTTCGCCTATACTACCTAGGCGGATCTGCCTGAAGATAGTTCCTTGCACATGGCCATGATGCCCGTGCGATGACAAAGCCAAGGTGGAGTGATGGTGGAGTGGACTGTGGTGGCGAGAAAGGCCCAGCCCCGTCTCTGAGGGCCCCCGGCCCGTCCGCACGGACATGTGGCGGGAGAGACGAACCAGTTCCGAGACCTCCGGCAAGTCGGTCGCGTCACACGGAGACAGCTGCGCGTCCGCCGAGAGCTGCCTTTGAGGGTCGCTCGACGCCTGCTGTTGGGCAAACATTTTGGTCATTAATCCAAGCTGCTCTTTCAGTCTACATTTCAGTCACTTACGTCCGATTTATGGTTCTTTTTGCTCTTGCGCAGCCGAAAGGTTTTCCTGCTCTGCGCTTTCGATCGTTGTAAGCGTGGTGGCTTGTTCATCATTTCACTCGAACTTTCTTCTACAGGGCTGCTTGGGCTCAATGGTTCACCTGGTCAGAAAAAAAAAGGATCGTGACATCCGAAACTGAAAAACAGCCCCCATAGCACAAGATTAAAAAAAAAAGTACGAATGAAGCACTTCAGTATATTAACCCACTACCGCCCAGAGATGCCGTTCGGAAACAAAAAAAAAATATTAGAGGAGCTTTTCAGTTCAGTATTGTCGCACTTAAAGAAATATCACCCCTCTGTAAACCTAAAATTTAAGAATTTAGGCATTTTTAAAGCATAAATTTTCGTATTTTGATGGAAACAATCCTTTTAATTTGTCTGAAGCTTTTCACTCCAAACACTTTGGGCTGCTACGTTTAAGGATATTCCAGCGCTTCCGACTAGTCCAGTTTATCAAAACATTCAAAACGCGAGTTAAAAATCTGAAAATTGAGAAAATTATCGCTTTTGACAAGTATTTACACGAGCTGATCTTCGCTATTTATTTTCACCGCAGTAAAAATTTATTTCTTACGTTGAACCATGAGAGAAGGGCTACTCTCATGGTTGAACAATAATAAAGTTGATGATTTGACACACTTTTCTACAAAATGCGGCTGTTTTTAAAGTTTTTAAAATTAACGAAACGGTGGATTGTCGTCAAACTTTTCTAAATTGTCTCTAAAACACCAATCTCCACTGGATACAGTATTTTCGATCCTCATCTAATCTCAGTCAGACGCTATCAATCATAATTCAACACTTTTAGCGCCATTTTTCGGAGCTGCCATAAGAGCCCATGCATTTTTCCCAGCTTTAGACTTTAATTGCGTAAAAGCGGAACGGTCAAATTTGCTTAGACTTCGCCATTCAACAGACATACACATTTTGAACTAATCCTGAAAATATCAAGTCCTTGTCTAATTTTAGCCCATTGCGCTGGAATATCCTTAATGCCCGGTCACGACTCGAGGCGACTATCTGAAGATTTTCGTCAAAGAGCTACCAGGATTCTTAAAGACGTTTGCTCGCTTGAGACTAGTCAAGTTCAGTTAAAATTTTAAAATCAATGTAGAAAAATTTTCGAAAAGCAATCAATCTCATTCCTTTTGCTTAAATAGCCTAAATCGTTCCATTTTAGGTCCGACCGACAGTCAAGAGTCTTCCAATTTTAAACAGTTGCAAGAGTAGCTGATTTTACTCATCTTCGCGCCAAAACGCAGTTTTGGAGATTTTTTGTGTAATATCTCTGTTAAATAATTTATGAGAAATTGAATTTTTTTGTCTTTGTGTGTTGATTTTAACTTATTCAACAATATAAAAAGTCCTTTTTTCATTTTTTTTACAGCAACTTCCGGGCTCCTTCCTCCCCCCCAAAAGAAAAAAACAAAAACAAAAAAAAAACGCTGAAAACTTGTATTTCTAGTTGGCATCCATATGTGACCGTGTGAAATTCGCAAACTTTAGCTCCAAGAAATTTAAAAATCACACCCGTAAGCGGGTCCAAAATTTTAACCAACCGGTTAGGACCACGTCAGCTTAGAGTTTTGAGAGTTTTAACGACTGAAACCGGTGATGGTTCAAGCGATCAAACTTCCTTAAGTGCAAATTTTTGATAAATCTAAGACCGAGTTGAAATAATCATGCGAAGTTTCTGCAAAGAACTCGATTATTATGGTTCGGTTTGGTTATCACGGTTATCAAAGACTGTAGGCAATCTTATTTTTCGCAGTTTCATTCGCAGCTTGAAGCTGCACGCACACTTTACTATTCTTCACAAGTACGTACAAGTAATGTGACTGAGATAAGAAGTACTATGTTAGTATCTCACCTCCAGGCCCCTTTTTATCTCGGGATGTTTCTTCCTTGATGCCTCTAATGCTACTCGCCACACTTCCGACAGACTCTGAAAGAAAAAAAATAGAAAAGAGGGCCCAAGTATTAATGTGCCAATCAAAAATGGGTGGAAGTCTCATATATCTAAAAGATATTTCTTGAAAGAACCCCTGTACTGTAATGCACTACCGAAATTCGGCGCCTTTGAAGGGGGTAAAAAACTGTCGGGGAGAAGTTGAGTCTGCCGGAAACGCACCGGTAGTCTGCACCGTGCGCTTCAAGCTAAATCTTGCCAAGTGTTGGATTATTTGAACAGCTTCAATTTAGTGTAATGGTAGGTTTTCACTTCCAGGGTGCACTGGCAGGGAATTCGAGTTAAAACGTACCTCTATGGACGTATCTCTGAGGTTCATATTGATGAGAAGACCCGGTAAAAAGTTCAATAATGGAAGGTCTATGGCGATGATGTGTTGGTTGCTCCTGATGTTTCACTGCACTCTCTTTTTGTTCGTCTGAAAAAGGAAGCATACTCTATACTCTAATATTTTAAGGTAGCAATTTTAACCTTTTGGTTCAACCTCCCGTCGTCAAATCGATCGGGACAGAGAGGCAAGAGGCATCCAACCTAACTTAACCTATCATAGCCAAGCCCCTAGCCGTTTACTGAAATTAGTTTTTGTCACTTTTGCCTTGCTTCGCTATCGCTCCACTCGGCTGTCGCCAAGCCTGATGCCGCTTACTTCTCGGCGGTCGATTTAGGGTCGCCGAGAAGTAAGCGGCATCAGGCTTGGCGACCGTTCAATTAGGTAACCCTAGGTTAAGTTAGGTTAGGTTACGTGGCTTGTGCCTCGCTACGCTGTCGCTCTGCTCGGCTTAACGTCGTAGGGGTTGAACCAAAAGGTTGAAAATGCAACCTTAAAAATTTAGTGCAACAGAATTCGAAGACGGCAAGGGATTTAGCTCACCGCCACACACAGGCTTTGAGGGAGTCACGCTTTTGCGGTGGGCGGATATGATTTCATCATGAAAGCCTTCGTGACAACTTACCGAAGCGCCGCTCCTCGAGATCTTCCTTCAACTTCTTCATTTCCTGAGCGAGTTCAAAAAGAAGTGTCCCCCTGGACTTCGGCAGCGGCAAATTGAAGCCGCGAAGTTTCTCACGCACAATGAACATCGTATGCCTCTCCTCATCAGTCGGCGCCGGTTGAGCAAGCTGTAAACACAACAATGATTATGCTCTAACCCCTAATTACGCTCATTTTAGGAGATAAAAGTAAACCTTTTGGTAGATGAAAGGCCGCAGTAGCACAAATAGCGCGGTGCGTTGAGTGACGACGAAATCGATGAAGTTCCAAAACACTGCTCCAGCCTCTTTGTGCCGAACTAAGTCCCTTAGAGTGTGAGCAACACGCGGCCAGTCGGGAGCGAGTTCTCGTTCGAAACACACCATCAGAATTCGTAGAGCTGAAAAAAAACAACAAAAGACAAAAATACATCAAGCGCTGAGTTTAATAATTTTCTTCAATAGGTTTGGAGGAAGACTTTTAAAATTCACAAAAGCACCTAATTACCGTGCCGGTATTTCCTCGAGTGTAACAATGTTCTTAAAATTTAGGCCTAAAAAATCCGGGTGCGCAAGCGGGTACTCTAACACAGGAAATATAGGGAATTTTTCTGACGTCAGCTGTCAAAAACCTGAGTGCGCATTATACATGGAGGCGCACTTTAAACGAGGAAAAACGGTACGTGAACGTTTTTTAACGGTTCTTTGTAAATCTTCGAAAAATGAACAAAACCAATAATTTATACGAATACCGAGTGTTTCTATCTGTTGAACTGCATCACGTTTGTAAAATATGTCTCTCATATCCCAGAATGGAAAATAAGTTTGTAAGGCCTTAGTCTGTAGTTAGCGCGTTTTTCGAACTTCGACTCGCACTATTAGTTCACTGAGTTATGTGCTTTGAGGGCCGGGCTAATTTCGGTGCATATTTTATGTTGGATGTCTATTTTGATTTGTAAATTTTGTGCTTGGTAGAAAAAATGCTGGAAAATTCATCCATGAACGTAGAAATCAAAGTTTTAAAAGCACCAAAATTTTAAGGCGGGAAGTTATGACCTTACACCACTGGGTTTCTCAGTTAAGGCCTTACCGCTCTGGGGTTTTCAGTTATGACCTTCCTGCCTGGAGGTATCGGATTGAGTATATCATACATAGTGCTAAACGCAATACGAATAGAACAAAATCTGAATCTCCAAAACGTCGACAGACATCCCTACCCTCCCTTTTACAATTCATAGCGTCACGCCCCGGAGCATAAGGTAATCCTCCTTGTGCACTGGTGGGCTAGGCTGCGTTTTCGTCAGATAAATCAAGAGGATATCAAAGTTGTTGATATGGAGAACTGGCTAAACCTACCAAGAAATGATACTTGGTAAAGGCCTTTTGATATTTTTGGCGCCGACTGCATTTTGGAGTCACCATGACTACCAGTGAGACTTCCAGCTCTGGTATCCGATACAGATTTAATGGTTTGAGCAG
>Ga0058701_10003363_pt1 | contig 12620 bp, 9 predicted proteins | sample AgamicOrMae_FD_97039 | JGI IMG/M metagenome (GOLD analysis project Ga0058701, IMG submission 97039) | Agave microbial communities from Guanajuato, Mexico - Or.Ma.e | ecosystem: Host-associated > Plants > Phyllosphere > Phylloplane/Leaf | place: Guanajuato, Mexico | collected 2012-06-04
CCAAAGGAATGAGTCCGTGCAAGTTAAACGTACAGATTTTACAGCAAGGGTGTTCAATTTAATTTAGCGCTTAACGGTGTTCCTTTTAACGATGTAAATGGCTGATTAACGTTGCTGCTACCAGTATACCGGTATTGTAAGGCTCTTAACGCTATTAGGGATCGTCCATAAACAACGTAATGCAAAATACGTGGCCCGCTTTTTGCCCCCCCCCCCCCATGTTACGTAACGCTTTTCCCTATACCAGAAATGGATAAGTAACGCGACCCTCCGCCCCTCTTCGAACGTTACCTGGTGAATGGACGATTCGTAATCTTCGCACATTTGTTTGCGAACCCAAGTAACTTACGAGCGACGCATCGTAAAGCTGATAATAATATGCCAATGCACTCAAATTTACTTCCTGAGGGATTCTTCTACACCCCTTTACATTCTAAACTTGAATCATCATTTTCTTTCTTTCTTTTTTTTATTGAATTACTGTATTAATTCACTAGAGTAATCAAAAATGGAACCAGTTATTCATCTACTAAAAACTTAGTTGTGTTTTTTTGTTGTTTTTTTTTCGGAGAGAGAATAAAAGCCTACTTTGTGTAAAATAGGAGCATTGAATAATACTATTCGGATAGAATGTAAGACTTGAGAGCTCCTGTCCGGCAAATGAACGTTTACTGCTTGATGCGATCGCGGCACAGACACGTATAGGCAACCGGGCATGCATCGGGGTATACTTGGTTGCCTACCTCCTCCAAGGCACTCGCGGCGTCCCGAATTAATTCAATTTTAGCGTTGTTAGGAACTCAATTTAAATGTGCTTTTTTAAGGGATAGCGGGAGGGGTAGACAAGGGATTTCCAGCATTTAAAAAACGAAAAATACATAATCATCGATAGACCTCAAAATATTGCGTGAAATTCGACATAAAATCGATACAAAGTAGCCTGTTTCTGTCGCGCTCTGTCTGACGGAAGGCAGAAATTTTTTTAATGAAGTGAAAAAAAAGTTAAGATTTTTGGGGAGAATAATAAGATGTGGGAATAGGTTCAAACAAAGGTCTTTTAAAACCTCCATACCAAAAGAAAAAAAAGAAAAAATGAAAAAAAAATTGAAAAAAATAAAGATTTTCGTAATGCAGTTACTTTTTCTAAGGCACGTGCACTTTACGAGGTACGTAGTTCTTTCGTGAGGATTTAAACGCGTGTCGAGGCAACCGTTTTTGCGCAGTTAATTTTTATTGGAGTATAATGACGCCTGTTACGCCAGCACCGCCCACAACAGCACAAATTCCCGGACCTGGCCCAATATTTAGTACTTGATTTGTGCTGTAGTACAATGTACCTAAAGTCAACCTAAATTGCGTATGACATTCGACACAAGGAGGAAAATTCTATTTTCAAAATTTAAAGTGTATCGGTGCCAAAGCAGGGACGGAGGGCGGATTTAACAATAGAAATGGATAAACATTTAATTGGGCTCATTTGAATGCTAATTACGAGCGGGAGTTTGTAAAGGCCATTATCGGCGAAGGAATCCGCTACGGCAAAAGACAATTCCGTCCAACCTTCACTTTTTCTCCCCCAATTTCAAACTTCCCGCGGAATCTCGGCTCAGTAGAGCAAACTTTACGCGCAGCGCAGCAAAAAGCAAAATCCGCCTTTGAGAAAAAAAGAAAAACAAGTACGAAAGGTGCGCAATCACAATAAAGGGACCCTCCTCCAGGAATAGCCGGCGTGCCGCGCCATGCAAATCAAAATTGCCGCCATATTGTTTTAGTTTGCGCCGCACCGCCTTGTCGAAATTGTTGGTTGTTAAGGTTGGCGAGGTGCTGCGCTTGGCGCCGCGTAGCCGAGTCCATACAGTCTAGATGGCGGTGTCTTCCACTGCCTTGTTGAGATGTGACGATGTGCTTAAACGAGGTAGCTCGTCAATTAGGCTCCGTGCCGCCTCGCATTTTCGTGTCAGCACATTATTCATGCTCTTCTCATTTCAAACGCGGAAAATTTTAATACACAAAGATGAAAATGAGCACTTTGATAAACACGGAGCGAAGACGCTCAGGGCCCAAGTCCGCTTCCAGTCGGTGTTTTGCGAATAGATCATAGTAATTTCGCGCAAAACCGGAAATCCGGAGGGAAGGTTGCATTTTTTATCTCTTGTGGTCTCCGGGTCTCATAATTTTATTTGCTAAGTTATTGTTCGGTATTCAGTAGCTATCTCCCACAGAAATGATTTCTGATGCCAACAAAATATTTCGTTTATAGAGACAAAACGTTTTTCTTTTTTTGCCGCAAAATTTTTTTCTTGCAAGAAAAAACTACAAGAAAAAAAATTCTTGTGCCAAGAAATAAATATCCTTGCGATTAGAAATAAATCGTTTCGGCACAATACCAAGGAAATTTTTTCTTGACAACAGGAAACATTTCTGTGAGTGAGCTGCTGCTAAAGTTTTCCGTCTAATGTATATTTTAGTTTCGAGGTGGCTAGTCACACGCTGCCCCATTAAAGATGTAATAGGTTAGTTTCCGTGCGTTCAAGTCATCTCCCATTTAAAATGGATTAGGTTGGTTTCCGTGCGTTCAAGTCTCTATGTATCAACATACGCGCCCGAACAGAACTGACCTTAAAAATGACCACTTCACCGACCTGCTCCCATGTTTAACCTTCCTACCAAAAACAGGTATGGAACTACCCAAAGGGTAGTACCCAAAGGGTTCGTAGTTCTGTGAGGTTTGAAATCATCCGAAAGAGGTAAACGGAAACGGGCCTTTTAATTTCGAGTAAATAAAACTGAATACATTTCCCAGACAGCAAATTGACGTCGAATACTAGACGCGATCTATAGATGGGCTAAGTGGCCGCAAATCTGATGTCTATTAGACATCAATCAGACGTATAGCTCGCAGAGTGCTACCAGTCGTAGACGTAGACGTCTAATAGTAATAGATGTCTAGTAGACGTCAATGTCTAATAGACATCAGATTTGCGGCCGCTCATAGGCCATCTATAGATGGTCTAGCATTAGACGTCTATTTGCTGTCTGGGTTTGTGTCGGAATTCCGAGAATTTCGCGGGTAGTGTTGGTAAGCAACAGCCCTAGGATACGTCAGTACGCATCGAGAGATCCCGCCAAAACAGACGGCACATTTCAATTAACGAGGTACTACAGGGTTGTTTCCTCACCTCACTTAATGTACGGTCATCAAGCACACCAGCGTCGGCGGTAGAATAAAGCGACCCGGCGCTCGCCGACAGAGATAGCGCACGCCCACATAGTGCCATCTCTTTTGATCCACCGTCCTTCCATTTCCATATACTTGAACTCGAATATCATCTGCTCGTCGCCGTCTGAGTCCGTTTTTTATTTTTTATTAAAAGCAGATATGGAAGAAGACATCATTACTATAGAACACAACTTCCTACACGGCGCTCCAGCTCTCGGCAGGGGGGCTCCGTTTGATGTCGCCCCAAAAGGGGGGGGAAGTAGCTGAGGGGGGGAGCGACTCCGGTAGAATGACGGTCAAGAGCGCTTCGGTAGGTCTCTTGAGAAAATCAGGGGAAGAAAAATGTTTGTTGTGTGGCAAGCGAACTGCAGGTGGCGGGGGATGGGGGGGAGCAGTGGCGGCTTTCCTTTGAGGACAAGATCAGCGGACCAAGTGTGCATGCAAGATCAGAGAGTGGATGCTGAGTGTCTTTCGGTAGGTCCACTGATTATGTTGGTTTAGACTGGACGGAAGTGGTCACAGGTGGATAATAACGAGTCTTACAACTTGAGAGGTCTCGGGTCGCGTCACCAATGTTACCAACCCCGCAAGTGGACATCTTGAGCAGATAAGACCGAAGACTGCTCGGGGGGATTCAAAAATGTATTCGTGGCGTTGGTAGCACCGCACTAGTTGTAGATGGTTCATCCAGTTATCGCTCCTTTTACCTGGCATTATCTTCCACCAAAAAAAAAACAAAAAAAAACGGCTCACTTGTGCAAAAAGTGACTACCTTGAAACATTAGCTCTGTCAGTAAAGAGCTCTTTTCAGCGCTTTGAAATCAATCTACGCGCGATAACATTGGTTATTAAGAGAACTCGGTGAACGCCCATCCAGGCTAAATGTAGTTCGAAAACAATGAGGCATTTCAACAGAAACTTTGGACCATAACAAACCACCGCCATCTTTGATTTTGAGAATGGAATTATTTGCTTTTTATTCTTGCAATTTTTGCCCGGTATCCACTCGTTAAATCCATACTATTATGTTTTACACGTTTTCCGTATAGTGTTAAGTTTTAACCGTCATAATCTTCCAAATAATTGCATTCCTCAAAATGTGTCCTTCAGACAACCTCAAGACTCACCTGCTGATCAAGGTGGTCTGAGCACAAATTTAGAAGAAATGCGATTTTTTACGAAGATTATAACGATTAACACTTCGCCATACGATACGAGTAGCGCGAAAACTTCCACGAGAAAGATTCAATAATTGGATCGAGAGTAAAAATTGCAAGTAATTCAAATAATTCGCATTGTCAAAATCAAAGCTGGCGGGGGTTTGTTATGGTCCAAACTTTCTGCTGAAATAATTAAATCCCCAGATGGAAATCTTTACGCATTATCCTTAAAGATTTCTAAGAAACTTTTACGTCAATATTAAGTCATGCTTGATAGCCAAATTCGCATCTTTCAAAAAAGAAAAATCATTGAAAATGCTACAAAAGTGGAATATTTTACAGGAAGAATTTCGGAACTCTTTTTGAACCATATTTTCAATTCACAATCAGTAAATTAAAAAATGCTATAATACATAATAAATACATATCTGTCACTGAGAAAAAAATGAAAGCAGAGGAGAAAAAAAGAGAGAGAAATAAAAATGCAGCACTTTGCGGCCCCCTCTCCCTGCAATCGCTGTAGTTGCTATTTTCAAACTCGGCCAAATTCGTTTTAGTCCAGTATAGTTTGCATCGTCATCAACTTTAAACCTTTCGTCGCTGCTCGAAATTCATGTGAGTATCATGAAGAAACTTAAATTAAACCTAATTTTCAAATAGCGATTAAACTTACGAGGCCAATCACCCAAACGATATCGCGAACACAACGACCCTCGAAATTTTATCAGTTAAGTCTAGCTGCGGATATCTATGTAAACAAGAGTTCAACATAATATACTAATCTTGTTTTTGAAATTGAAACAATATGCATTGTTTTATAAAAGCAATGAACCTTGAGGAAGTTGTCATCTCTGAGAATGTGGTGGTGTTAACTGTAAATATGAACAGCTTCCAATCGCTCTATACGCAAATGGAGTCGTAAGCTCATCGACCTAATGTTTGAACACAATATTTTCTTTTCAAATATTCCTGCCGCAAAATCTGTATCTCTACCACCTTTGTTCTCACTCAAAATTTTGTCTTTTGGGTTAAGAATATCCAGTAAGTTTAAGCCCGATCGGACAATTTTTAAATGTGACGCAATTCATTAGTACCAGTTATACATAAGAAAAACCAGAAGCCAGGGCTATGTCTTCACGAAAAAAAGGTTTTGTTATACCAACAAAATCATTTTTTAAATTGGGATAACAAAAATATTTTGTTACAACAACAAAATGTTTGGTTCTATCAACAAAACGTTTGGTTGCTGCGGCAAAATTTTTGATTGCAGCAACAAAAATTTTGTTGTCCCGTCAGAGGGTCTTTCCCTCTTCAAAGACATTAAAACACCCTTTCATCGCAATCAACAAAACTCTAAATTCATCGCCTACCGAATAAATACTTGCTGATCCGTATTTCATTTTGAACTGTTTTTCGGTGTAAAATCACGGAAAAAAATGGTTTTGTTACGGCAACAAAATTAGGGACAACAGATAAAAAGTTTGTTGCTGCAAACAAAAATCTTGCTGCAGCAACCAACCGTTTTGTTAACAGAACTAAACATTTTGTTGTTGTAGCAAAGTTTTTTGTTATCCCTATTTTAACAAATAATTTTGTTAGCGTAACAAAACCTTTTTTCCCCGTGATACTTCGAGGTCCGGCGATCTTCGCGAGTCGAATTCCGTCCAAATAACAAGACGTATCGGTACATGTTATGCTTCACTGTTTTGATGGAACAGTTTCAGACGTCTTGGTTGAGATTGCAACCCACCGGTGCACGGCAAACATCATTAGTAGTAGCAGCTAACGCCTTAATTCAGATAGCAGATATAAAAAATTTTAGCAGACATGACTAATTTTTACCTGTCATCGCTAACGTTAGATGTAGCTACTAAAATGTTAGCGATGGCTGCTAAAATTAACAGCACATGATATATCAATTAACGCGTTAGCTTCCACTGCTATTTTCTGCGTGAGCTACTTCTAATTTATAAGCTGTACCTGCTAATAAGTTAGTAATGGCTGTTAAACCCAGAAATCTATTTGATTAGAAGCCCTAACAAATTTAGCAGCTAAAGCTGGCGTTTGCAGTGGCTGCTACTAAAACAGAAAGACCTTCTTAAATGACTTGTCCCTTCACAATGCATTTTGCTGCTTGTGATAACAATTATTTGTTTTAGTACGGAACATTTTGTGCATGAGCCAGTGGAAACACGAAATGTACTGTACTCACGCGTATACATCAGCAATCAGTCCCACGTTGCTCGCGTCGCATCGATTCAACTCACTGTCAGCAATTTTTGACAAACGAATCCAAGACGTCTCGTAACTCCACTTCTTCATTTGTTTGTTGATTTTGCTCGGTTTTGAATAGCAAATAGGTTATCTTTCCGACGCGCCAAACAGACGAAATCAAACTAGCAGCCATGGAAGAAAAACTTTCAAACGCGAAATACTTTTTTTTTTAATCCTTAACCAAAAAGTTTTATCATTAGAGTTAATCTTTGATAAGGGAACAGTAGATACCTTTATACTCTCCGTATTCAAAATTGCATTTTCCACATCTGTGATTCGTCTTATTGTTAGTTCAACTTTTTATTAAATTAAGAGAATAAACATAAAAGAAATCAGTTCTAGTCGCACGTCTATGTTCAGACAAGGGAGACTTGAACGCACGGAAACGAACCTAATACAGTTTAAATGGGGCAGCGTGAGGATATTCACTTCGAATAATGTATAACCATGTTATCTTTTACGTTAGAAGTTGAAACATTTTAAGGCGCCATGCATGTTTTGGAGAGGGTCTACGGTATAGAGAAAGAAGTTTTGCGGTGACATGACAAGTATATTATACCATTATAAATCGTTTTAATTGCAGGAAAGCTATCCTGGATTACTAATGTGGGAAGGAGCAGCCAGACGGAAAATCCCATTGGTCGGTTGTCCAAGAAAATGGCTTCTCAAAGACGTCTGTCTATGGGTATGAGAAAAAAAAGCAAAACTTTGGTCTGTCAGAGACAATTCCTTACACCATTAGTCAGTCCATGATGTACACACCCCAAGTCTGTTATCATGCCGTCAAAATCTCCTTTTCTAGATACGCTATATTAAGGCGAGTTCACTCTCAAATTAGCTTTAAAAAATGCTTAGATCACTATAGTTGAGCAGAGGTGAGATATTGGAACGGTGAACTTCTAAGAAAAAAAAAGTATGATCCATGAAAACATAGTTTAAAAAAAAACATAAGTAAATTTATATGTTTTCGAAAAATTTCACTAGCTGACAAGGTAAAAATGCCTGATTGCTGATGTAATTTTAACCATCCTGATCGTTAAGTCCCATTATTAATAAGCTGTTCATTAATTACTCAATACAGAGTGAGTAAAAATTCAAACGACTCGCAAACGTACAACGAATTAGTCTGAACTTGACAATGTACGCCTTGTTGATGTGCAGACAAGTTCTTCCGGCAAAACCAGGCGGTGGAGCGAACTCAGCGTGCGTCGTATCACGAGGCGATTCACTTGGGCTTCCCGTCCGAAAACGCGCGCCCTTCCGACGTCAAGGCGAAGCTCACCAAAGAGGACATCGGGCTGCCCACCAACTTCCGCCATTTGACTCACGTCGCCTGGGACTCCATCGCCATCGGATCCCCGCCGAAGGACTACATCAGTCCCCCGACGAACTTCCAACACGTGACGCACATCTCCCAGCCCAGCAAAACGGTCATGAATTCGGCTCCGAGAAGCGAGTACATCAGTGCACCAGCCAACTTCCGCCATTTGACGCACAAGTCGTGGGATTTAGCGCGATCGCCGCCTAATCGTAAGTCCCTTTCTTGCGCGCGAGAAAAGAACCGTCAGGGCAGAGTATCGACAAGCGGACTTGGGGGTATCGACACACGGAGTGCAAATAGAGTAGAATCGGAGAGTGAAGCGGTATTGTGACCAAGTCTTTTTAGGTGGAAGATCATCCAAACTAACCTATATTCATACCAACGCACCGCTTTTAGTTCAAGAACTTTAATTAATTCCAAGCAAGAAAGGCGGGGCTTTATTATAGCGACACGCTTCGATAGAATGGCTTGTCCTTTCAACTCCATGTTTTTAAACTTGATCGACAAAGTAGTAGGTTTCTCTCTGCTATAAGGGCGTGGGACCACTGTAGAATCCCAGACTCCGACATTGGCTCCATCTAGCGGCAGCAGCCCGAACTGACGGCGCAACGGCATGGAGAAAGCTGGCTGTTTGGGCATCTGCCGCTAGAGGGCGCCAAATTAAGGGTTAGAGATTCTACATCGTCGGAGTATTCACAAGCAGAGTATGTAATTTCTTTCACAGGAATCCTTTGCAGTAGATAGAGCTATGAGAGAGCTGGGTCACCACCTAACCTAACTTAGCCTAGGTTTATTTTGAAACCTAACTTAACAGCCTGGGCTAAGTTAGGTTAGGTTTCGAAATAAACCTAGGCTAAGATAGGTTAGGTTGAAAAATAAACCGAGGCTAAGTTGGGTTAGGTTTCAAAATAAACCTAGGCTAAGTTAGGTTAGGTTGAAAAATAAACCTTGGCTAAGGTAGGTTAGGTGGTGGCCCAGCTCTCATATCTCTATCTACTCTTTGCTTATGGGAAACACCGTTCAGCCGGGAGTATCGACAAAATCCTATCTCCTCGTCTTTTTCGCGCCGTCACTTAGAAGTATTGACAAGATTATTAAAGACAGTTTCTCTATATCTTTCGCGGGAAGTTTTGCCTTAGAAAAAAATTGTCAAGCATGAGTGCTGAAACTGCACAGAGCAGACAGGCGAGCCGAAGGCGAAAAAAGTTGCGGGGTTTGGGTCGGGCAGCTAGTCACAATCCCATTCCTCGCCTATTGATTTTAACCTGTCCCGTATATGTGTACCGACGAGTCAATAGTGATTGTTTTATTTCCAGATGGCATGTTAACAAATAAGCAGAGATGGGAGAAGTTTATCAGCGCTCTAATCCACCATGGGGACAGCAACCTTGCCGTCAAGGACAAAACTGATGGCGAAGGGCTAAGCCGAGGCACCGACGACATGGAAGGGGTACGTTTTTCTCCTAATCAATCTAACATTATCTAAATTTACATGTTCACTATTATGGATTAAGAGCAAAGACGATACATGTTAATTAATGAAATATCTAAAACGTTCAGTCAAAAGTTCGTATCGCGTCTCGGCTTGAAGTTTCGTAAATCCTCATTTTTTTTAAATGAAATTCTTTTACTTACGCAACGTTTGAGAGCATCATGATACATATACAAAAAAGACGTATACTACATAATTTTGATAGTTTACGTGGCAGATTTTATTTAATATTTATTTCTTTTTTCTTATCAAGTAAAGCCTTTTCATGTTCAGGAATTGGTAGAAGACTGAAAACATCTAACCCAACGCAAATTCGCGAGGGAAAATGCTGGTGTTTCGTGCAATCGTTCCAAAACTGGCATTATATCTCAAATTTTGGTTCCAGTTGTTGCACTTACGGAACCGTATTTATTCACATTCAAGACTACAGTTTCCACCCCCGAAAGTACATCAACTGTTAAATATCCCACACAATCTTTTTTGGAGGGAAAGAAATAAATTTAGGGATGACTTAACTGTAAAAACCAGTATTTCACTTATCCGTTGCTTAATTAATATTTCAATTCTAAAAAAAGCTTTCGTGGCGTGAATTCGGCCTGCACTCTCTATTGAAGTCCACATCAATGCAATTCCAATCATTATTCATCACAACATAAGATTAAAAAAAACTTTGCATAATAGACGAGAACTTATTTGAATGGTTACTCATCTAGGTGGCGGAAGCGTCGAGTTCTGAAGAAGAAACCGGAAGTCGGCAACCGTGGTGAATGCAGTCCTTCCTGTGAACAGGAGATTCGATTGATGATATTTGGATGCTCGTAAAACGGTTTCCTATCCTCAATCACGTCGGAATCGCTTCTGGCGAATTTCCGTTCATGAACGATTTGTTTACTGCGAAGAAAGTGCAGTAAACACGCCTTTACAAGCCCAGTCCATGCTAATGTCACCAATTGGTCCATGGTTCCATACTGCATAAAAGGGACCCACTTTTTTCCGATGTTTATGATCATAAAAATACCATTCATTCATGAGCCCTTCTATTAAAATTCTGCCATCAAAAAGACAATTTATCCGAGCTCCTGTTTTGACCCATTGGAAGATGATGTCAAGCATATGGAGATTCTCCTGCAAGGTGTTGATATTTAAGACAAAATGAAACAATTTGTACAAAATGAAAGTGTATAAAATATTTCTACAAAGACATTCAAATGATACTCGTCCTATGCCCTTCCAACCTCACCTAAATGGAAAAAAACAGTTGAATACATTTCAAAAAATATTTTAAGACCAGAATGATTGTCTCTGTTAATCAAATACATGGGGTCAAATGCGTGATTTAGGCACAACTACACGTTAGGTTAGGATAGGGTAGGTCAGTTCACGTGCCTATTCTCGCTTCCCTACCGTTCCGCTCAGCTTTCACCAAGCCTGATTCTGCTTAATTTAACTGCCAGGGAGAAGTAAGCCAGGAATGGCGACTGTTGGGTTGGTCAGAGTAACCTCTCAATTTTTCTAACACGCAAAAAAAATAGCTGCAGGCAGCTAACGCCTTAATTGATATAGCAAGTACAAATAATTTTAGCATACATTGCTAAATTTTTAGCAGTCACTGCTAACGTTAGATGTAGCGGTTAAAATATTAGCAAGAGCTTCTAAACAAAGACGTTCGATTTGTAGCCCTTTCTAACTTGTTAGTAGTTACGGCAAGCGATAGCAATCGCTGCTAAAAAGTTAGCAATGGCTGCTAAAATTAAGAGCACCTGCTGAATCACTTAATGCGTTAACTGCCGCAGCTAACTTTGCTTGTGTAGAGCTTAAGTTAGGTTAATCGCTCTCCAGCCTTACTCGGCTTGCGAGCTTAAAATTCGGAACACAAGAGATGAAAAATTCCAACTCATTGTCAGAAACTTACCGTAGCACACGGAAAAAAAATAGTTAGCAGTGGCAGCTAACGCGTTAATTGATATAGAAAAAGCTATTAGTATTAGACGCCGTCGCTAACGTTTCAGCAGCCATTGTTAAGGTAAGCTGTAGCTACTTATAAGTAGCAAGGGGCTCCAAATTGAGGAGATTTGTCTGTTTAGCAGCCATGGCTAACATTTTAGAAGCTACATCTAACGTTAGCAAAGAGTGCTACAACGTTAGCGATGTACGCTGAAATTATTGGTATCAATTTACACGTTAGCTGCCACTGCTATTTTTTGAGCAGCCATTGTTAGGGTAAGCTGTAGCTACTAATAAGTTAGCAAGGGGCTCCAAATTGCGGAGATTTGTCTGTTTAGCATCCATTGCTAACATTTTAGAAGCTACATCTAACGTTAGCAAAGGGTGCTACAACGTTAGCGATATACGCTGAAATTATTAGTATCAATTTACACGTTAGCTGCCACTGCTGACTATTTTTTGAGCAGCCATTGTTAGGGTAAGCTGTAGCTACTAATAAGTTAGCAAGGGGCTCCAAATTGAGGAGATTTGTCTGTTTAGCAGCCATTGCTAACATTTTAGAAGCTACATCTGACGTTGGCAAAGAGTGCTAAAAAGTTAGCGATGTACGCTGAAATTATTAGTATCAATTTACACGTTAGCTGCCACTGCTAACTACTTTTTCCCGTGTATTCCGACAGCATGGATATTGCCTACTGCTGGAGATACCCGCAAAATATTAGCAGTGTAAAGTGAGTCTTAACTGCTTGTCGATCTTTTCTTGAAAGTTTGAAAGTCGTCAGCTCATCGCTTTTCGTCCGGCCGGCCGCCTCGTTGGGCTCTTGTACGCTCAGCCCGGCGCGCATAGCGATGGAAAAGCAGATAAGCCACGTCTACTCGTCGTCGCGTGCTTTGCCTCTCGCCACCCGCCGAGTGCCCTAATAATTTCATCAGCGCATAATTGCAAGCGCAAGCTGGAGACAAATCGAGCGTTTCATCCAGTTTTGAGGTTATGTTGCGGGCGCGCTTGGCGTGGGTGGCGGCTGTGTATTTGCCTCGGGCGCCGCGCCACAATTCGATTGGGGTGCCGCCTCCGCGGCGTGGGAGCGACTTGGCCAAAGAGTTTTACGCGTGGCGTTCTCGTCGGTCGGGTCACGGTGGGGTGCCCACGTGAGTCCCCCCCCCCCCGCTCTGACTAATTGCGCGGGTTGACCGCAAGGGGGCGCCACG
>Ga0058701_10003364_pt1 | contig 12620 bp, 4 predicted proteins | sample AgamicOrMae_FD_97039 | JGI IMG/M metagenome (GOLD analysis project Ga0058701, IMG submission 97039) | Agave microbial communities from Guanajuato, Mexico - Or.Ma.e | ecosystem: Host-associated > Plants > Phyllosphere > Phylloplane/Leaf | place: Guanajuato, Mexico | collected 2012-06-04
ATAAGTAAATAATTGTATCATAAAATGGTGTGGTGTATGGTAAAAGGTTACTTTAGTTAGGCCATCACGCCTGAGCTGTGATTGGTCGTCAATGTCGTGGTCATCTAACACACGAAGAGCCACGCGAAGTTAAGGCAAAGCAGACATATGTAGATGACCAGCTTGTAGGCAAGGCAAGTTAATGGGTAACTTACTCTGACCAGCAGACTTGGAAAGTTTTGCTCCCTGGGAGACCAATAGACGGGATGAAACGCAAGAAGGGAAGTGCAGTATCCCGTTGAACTGAGTCAAGTTAGGGGGTCTATTCAAGCAAACTTTTTGGATATGTCCCTATAGTAGTCCAATTGAATGCTTTCTCCTAAATCCCTAGCAGGGCAACACTCCCAGAACATAAGAGTAGTTTGAGCCCTAATTATAGGGAGTGAAAGGTTCTCACGAAGAAAACGCCGAGAAAATGCACGAAGTTTTCTATCAATAGTGCAACTTACAACTTCGTCCCACCAAACTTAGCTTGACGTGCCCTAACCTGACTTAAATTACATCCCCTAAATGAAAATATTTTAAAAATAATGACAAATTCTTGGGATGACGCCGTTTTTGGGAGTTCGATTTCGTTTCATAAACCCATTTTGGCTGAAATTTACTCCTTCATTATTTATACTTGAAAATACTTTGTTACTGGCTGTAACTATTTCGGATGTTGAATAAGTATTTCACGGACCCGTTTCTGCGTATAGGGCAGGTGACGCCACCTAGCGAGGTTTGGTGTTGCGATAGTCCTACCTCGGAAAATGTCCACAGTCTCCTCTGTCATGATAAACGTTTGAAAAGTTCTGTAGTGGATGTTAACTTTTACTGAAGGACGTACTCTGATATTTTTCACCGAAAATGTTAGTTCCTATTAGTCTAAAATAGCGTAGGAAATAATGAACATTACTGCAGTGGAAAAATAATTTATGGATATTCTCCAAAGCTACTGTTCTTGATTTGATAATAAAAGCCTGACTTCTGTTGAAGTGTCCAACTACTGGAGTGGTTTCCGTGGAAAGTGTCAAAGTGATGGGATGTAACTCCGCTAGCGGTGAGGGTCTAAAAAATTACTAACTAATGAGAGTGACCGACCAGAACATCTGACCAGTGAGAGAGCGCTGTAGTTTTGATCGTCAGTTTTCGAAGAAGTTAACCTATTTTGTGTCAGAGAACGTTTTTCGCATTTTTCATACCAGTCCGCTTTTCCATGTCATTACAGTGGATCAGGTCGTTTAGAATGTCAAAAATGGAATGATTTCACCAGGGAAGAAGAATGAATCGGGTTTAAATCTGAGGTTGGCAATAGCGTAAATCAGCAATTGCTGATCTGAAGGGATGACGGAGATGGCGCATTTTGGCTATTCGGGTCATAAAGCTTGGGAAGATGGTTCAAAATAGAATGGCGATCATCAATTCTACAGGCAACCTCCCCCTTCTCTCTCCGAACCTCCCAGATAGGTAGCACTTTTTCCTCAAAATGGGCGACAGATAAATGCAGCGCGCTACATCAACAAGTCTTTTTCGCCCTGTGCCAAAGAAAGAAAGAAAAAAATAACATTTTCTCACGAGAGTTCAGTTCGCACCTATTCATAGGCACTAAGCCTTTAAAAGGGCCCCGAGAATGAGCCGATCAAAAGAAAGAGTGGGTTTGAAGCACGTGAACATGTTGAAAAGTTTTGGATTAAGTATGAATAAAAGCCTCATGACACATGCTTAGATAAGTAAATGGTAGTCAGGGTTTGTTGAGGTTGGGTTAGGGTGGACAGCAAATACGAAACCCCTGTGCTGGGGCGTTCTTTACCTGTTTTTGGTGTAAAATGGAAACGGGGATAGAACGTTATTCAAGTTGAAGGTAGGCCTATATTCAGCCATCTCATTCAAATGGTCTCGGCAACAGCCATTGAAGTGGCTGAACTTAGGCCTATTTTAAAAAATAAGGGAGTAGTGCGTATTTTGGTTATTATTTATGGTAGACCTATGTTCAGCCATATCATTCAAAAGGTATCGGTGAGAGCTTTCCATTGATGTGGCTGGACATAAGCCTATCTTGAAAAATAAGGGAGTAGTGCGTATTTTGGTTATTTTTCAAGATAGACCCATGTTCAGCCATCTCACTCAAATGGTCTCAGCAAGAACTTTACATTGATGTGGCTAAAAATAGGTCTGTCTTTCTTAATTTTGATTCCGTGAAAAATCATCAAAATACGAACTCCCCGCGTTTTAGTTTCATACCCGAAAGGTGGCAGCATAACATTGTCTAAAACATTTTTTAAATGTGTTTCAATATAAATTTATTTATCTTGAAAGAGCTTCCTGCATCTCCATAGCATAGCGTATTTATGCACAAAATATAGATCAGCTCTGGGTTTTTTTAAAAACTATTACACGCAAATATTTTTTCGGATCTTTTTGAGTAAATTAATTGGTATATATGACAGAGTTCCGCCCTGAGGTGGAGTCGGCCTGACTCATTTCGTTGACGTCGGATCGGTATCATTTTTCCCTTACCGAGTTAATATAAAATCGGCCGGAGGCTTAACCCGTCTCATGGGGCAATAATCTGTCAAAGTCTGTGCAGATGTCACCGCATCATTACAAGGCAGCATTTAGCAGATAAATATCACCGGCGTCTCCTTTGTTCTACTTAATAACTTCTCGCGTGCGTGCATGCATTATGACAACGCATGAGGCTTCATTCTTTTAAATTTTAAAGATATTCAAGGATTCTTCAAAAGGTCTCGCTCAAATTACTTGTCTGTTTAATGATGAACGTGAACATTGACAGCTAACTGCTTGGCATAAAGTATTCTACTCCAACAGAAATTATTTGTTTTGCCAAGAAAATGTTTTTTTTTATATACTGACGAAACATGTATTTTTTATTTATTTTTTTTTGTAACAAGGAAATTTCTCTCACTGCAATAATAAATTAAAAATCTTGTGCTAAAAATCAGTCTTATAAGAAGAAACTGCTTTGTCGCTACATTGAAAAAATAAATCAGGATGTACGATTTTTTTTCTGAGTGTAGTAGTTCTTCTTTTTAAAAATCAATCTTTTGTTTAAAGGGCTGTACCTCTTTGGGAAATAATTATGATATCTTATTTTTACTTTGACCTGCCTACAGTGCCAAAAGGTCATAAAATTAAAATTAAGAGTTGTAGTTAAATGGTAATTAATAATGATACTTGCCTTTGTGTTGGGAAGGAATTCGGTTGACATCGTCACTTTTCGTTATTTCTTGACAAATATTTCCTTTAAATTTGAGCTGAAAAGATTGTAGAACATTGTCCGACATGAGTAGGTTTTACATTCTAAATTAGCATCTGTTGTTCCTTGTTTCAGGTGAGAAGCTGGAAACTCGACTGAGGTCGCGAGATGAACTGGCAGCTGTTACTATCTAAGCTGGTAAGACTCCAGTTTCCTGAGCGGTGCACCGTTCTCTTGAACCCAATCATAGCATCTCTCTTCTCCATTAGGGGTAACACAACGCACTTGAAAGGTTGTCCGCATACGGGCCAAGCTCCTGTAACTTTACACCCCATGTTGAAAACTTCGTGATCCCAGCTGATCCGAAAAAATGAGAATAACTTGTAAATTAACTCGATACCCCACATAAATTCCAATTACGACTCCAGCAGCGTCTTAATTGCTTTTTTAAATGGCGTCCGATGTAGGGGGGAAAAACCTCACCCCTTTTGAGAGGTGATGGTCATACCGGGGGAGGTGATTTATCTCAGTACTATTAGCAGGGTGAAGCGAAATTTCGCCTAGAAGGCGGCACAATAGCAAGACTTTCAGCCGCATTCGTAGTGGGGGAAATAGATGGATATAATAGTGTCATCTATGTGTGACCATGATCGCCTTCTTCTAGGTTACGGAAATGATTTAAGCTTTTTTATGAGATGACGTTACACACACATACACGCACGCACGACGCTATATCATACTATATATATAGTCACTATATCATATATAAACATGAATTGTTATCACTCTGAAAATGAGCACAACTTATTTCGCAGTGCGATCAAGAAAGACTACACCAATGAAAAGGTCTCGTCGAGAGGAGCCCAATTAACCCATAACAGCCCAAAGTATTTGGAGTGAAGTTTAGCTAAAGAGAAATTCCAAGGATTTTTTTCCATGAAAATACGCAATTTAAAGCTTTGGAAATAGCCTAAATAACAAAATTTCAGGTTTCCAGAGGGGTAATATTTTTTTGAATTATGACAAAACTGAAAAAATCTTTTTTTTTTTCTGTTTCCGAACGGCATCACTGGGCGGTAGTGGGTTGATATATTTATTGATAGGTTTATCTTTGAAAATAACCAAATAACGCTCTTTCCCCTGTTTTACGTTCTTATCCAAATCAGGTATGGGACTACCTAAAGCAGGAATTATTTAGTCACAGTGAAGAGAGTGAGGAAGTCCTATCCAGACCTGTACGTGACAAAATCGGTCGTCAAAGTAGGTCAAAGATAGCGATCAGGCGTCGGTTTGTTTTACACAGTGTGTGGTAAATCCACGTGTTTCTGCTCACACCTTTAGGCTGTCTTGATTATGGGTTAGGAGAGCCTCTAGCAAAATAATCGGGTGGTCCAAGGAGTGAGAGGAGCGGTGTCGGAGGCTGAGCTCGGGTCTCTTCGACTCGGCTCGGCTTCTCTCGGCTCGGCGCGCCGGAACCGGCTTCCGACTACAACCGGATTAAGTCGATGATGATCGCCGATTTGTGTAATGCGCGTGCCATGCCAAGTTACGCATTGTTTCAGTCTGACGCGCCCATGTATGGCTTTCGGACACATCGCATAATATTATCTTCCATGTTAAAGGAATGTAGAACCAGATTGAGTAATAGGAAAGGAACGTTTTAAACTCACAGCATGTACTGGACTGGTTGATTTAGCCTGCACCTACACACTACACCTTGTTTACTCATGAACTATCTACACGAAACAAAAATGGGAAAATAAGTGTTGGTCTTGAAATCCATCCTAGTTAATGCGTATAAAGGGTGCTGTTTCTTTTGCTCGTGATCGTACACCCTAACGCCATAGAGTGAATATGAAGTTCTGTCCTTTGCCCGCTGTCATCTCATACTGCCGTATTCATTAGTAAATGAGCAAATCACTAGGGCCTAAAAAATGTCTCCCATGAGGATCCGTAAAACAACGTGCTCATATTCTCCGCACCCCAAGCAGCCATCAATTACACAACTATTAGTAGCCTAGGATAATTTTGCCCTACATTTTTTAATTATGACTCAAAGTCCTGCCGAACGAAACTAACAGTAATCTTCCAAAATTGCCAGCATGCGTTATTAAGGTTATGGAAACGCCTTGCTCTGAGAAAATCTTGAAAGAGCTAGTGTCTTGGACAGAGCGTTTGTGTAGTCTGACAATGACTCCCTTTTATATTGTATATTAGTTTTAATTTTACTTCCTATCTCTTGAGTTCCAACTTAATAAAATTTTTAAATGATGAATATTATTAGAATTATCGACTTACGACCGCGTAGGGTTAGGTTAGGTCAGGATGACTCAGGTTTGATGAGGTCAATCGTCTTGTCCTTCTGTTGGCTTCTGCTTAGGTACGGTAGTCACCCAGCCTGATACCGCTTACATATTGGCGGTAGTTACGGTTACCACGAAGTGAAAAGTTAGGTTATGTAAGGCTACGCACAGTATGTCTCAGCTCCGCTTGTAGTAGTACAGAAAGGTGAATCACTGAGCCGGAAGTTTATCCTCCCCTTACAGTATGCAGTGATACAGCTGTGAAAACGGCGGAGACATGTTTTTATTACATAAAGCTGAGGTGGTTTACTATAAATTAGTCTAAGGTATTTCAGTGAATTCCCACAATGAGGCTGATAGGTCTTTTGTGAAAATATCTTCTCCCCCACCGATCGGGGTCCGTAGATGGCAAGGCTTCCATTAGCCCATGTTATTTCGTCTCGATGTCGTATGACGAAACTCCGCACGTCCTGCACTTTGGCTCCTAATTGTTTCCCGAGACCGGAAGAGGAGCGCAGAAGGGGGGGAGGGGCCGGAAGTGGTTGCTTCGAGACCTGTTAACTTTACGAGGGGAATAGAGAGGCCCAATTGGAGGTTTTCGCCGGACACCAAATTAAATCACAGGCCATATTGTCCAGGAGGTTACGCGATACGCATGTAACTCATACATTTTTTAAACACAAAAACAACATTTTGGACCCGTTTTCCTACTTAAAAGTACGTAAGTTTATGTTCTAACACAGAAAATGAGGTGAAACAAGGGCCTAAATCGTTGGTTCAACTGGAAAATATAATGGGTTAACAATATCACCTCCCCCCCAAGAATGTCTCACTTGTAACAGCGTGTGCTGAATAACTTGTGCCTCCAGTTGTGATGTGAGGAAGTTATCTGACTGCTTTGATCTTGGGTCGGAATTTTTTTCCTTGGAAGTACACGTATAAAAGTAGCTTCCGTCGTTTTCGCCTTTTTCCCTGCAGGAAAAATAAACTTTTCCTTTTTTTTTCTCCCTGTAAATCCGAAATGTGGCATTTTCTTTGTTTCGTCCCGCCTTCGTCGCCAACGCAAACGAAACAAGAGCAGAGCGAGACACTATACCTATAAGCTTACTTAGGCAATCCTGTTTTCGTGTTTTTCTGGCTGGTAGACAACAAATTGCCTTTAAGAAATAAGTGACTACTGATTTAGTGAGTACTGAGCGTAGTGAAGAATCTAAGCGAAGCTCAAACGTAATTTAACCATAGTTTATCTAGTCAAGAATAACTGTACCTACGAGGCTGTGTACCATAATACTTACATTTAATAGGTTTCTAAAAGTTGGAACACAGGTGGAAAATCCAAACCTTTGAAACAGAAAGTGCAATCGGCTGTGAGGAGCTTAATTCGCCAAGAGTGTTGCATCCCACAACTTCCCGTATGTTATCAACGGAACACGTTGAAGATCGAAAGGGGAACTTTAGTTTAACGCAAGTCTACTGTTACACTAGAACAGTCTTAGAGGGATAAAAGTTTTACCTGTGCCGCTCCCAGCCAAGGCCCGACCTCGTGTGCTGAAACCAGCGCGGTGTTGCCACACGTCGCAACTCCGCCACTTTTAGACGTAGTTAACTTTTGAACCAGTGAAGATAATTGAGTGTTCAGCCCCATTTTTGGATTTCTCAGCTTGCGGGCGATCCAAAACATACAAAATGTGCCAGGTTATCTCTCATGGTTTTCGAGTTAGCCGCCACGAAAACGAAAACTGGCAACATTGGCGGCTCTAACAATGCCGCCGGCACTGTCTTCCTCAAACCAAACTTAGGCCGGGATGTTTTAGTTTGCCGCAGTGCGCTGTTGATTAATTTTAGCTGCCGTGAACATACCGCTTGATGAGGTGGAAATTATTCCCAGCATTGATTGTAAAGATACACCTTGTTACTATGACCGCGGCAACGTCCTAACACACGGAGTTTTATAGTACAGTAGTCTTCACCGCACAACCGAGATTCTACTATGTATCTTTAATCAAGCTTTTTTAAAACTTACCTAAACCCATGGCGTTGTTGCTTAGCTGTGAACCTCAAATACCTATTATAAAAGTGAATTTAACTGGCAGACATCTGTTCGCCACTTGCAAGATAAAATATTCCGCATAGAATTAGCCGCTAGATAGCTATAGGCAACCGCTACACTCGTGTGTTGTGCGGGTTGACTAGCCTTATTCCACGCAGGTTGGTCTATGAGAAGCGATAGTGTTCATCGATGCATTCCGTTTTCTTTCTGAAGTTGAGCGTTAAACCTGCTTTGCAAAACAAAGTTCGAGACCAATATTATCCTGAGTTTGCACTATACCAACATGCGGCTAACAAAAGTAATAGATTGCAACGGAAAGTCTTAAATGCCATTCTCTTACAAAATTGAAAAGCGGCACTTTTCTAAAGAAAAAAGCGAGACTGGAGGTATGTCCTCGGCGCAGTACAATGTCACCGTAGGCCACGCAGTCAAGGTGGAATGCAGTACATAGGCAGGGCTGCTTCCCTTTCCCTACTTCCTTCCTCAGGAGGCATGTGCCTCATGTAATGGGTCTTGTTGGGAACTTTGTAAAAGTGTTTTGAGCGCCCTCCAGCGTCACCGCCACCTACTAACTCACCAGCTGGGCTAATTAAATAACAATCTTCCGTGGCCTTTTGAAAATTGCTCGCTTTTGTTGTTCCCACGTTTTCACTACTTGTGATCGGTGTTTTATGGGAACAACCCTGCTCTGCGTTGCTTTGCCTTGTGGGGGGCAGAAAAGCATTAATCTAAGACCGCCTAAACGTGCTTTGTTAAAACGCTGTAAAGTTCGCTGTTTAGTCACATGGTTGCGTGCACACACTGTTATTAAAGCCCTTATAAGTGCCTTTTGCTGTCCTTTTATGAGAAATGGTCGCAGGTTTGTTTTGGTCCTAAACCGTGGAGGAATTACGGAACTATTTCAATAGCCTGCTTTACAGCTTTCTCCGGGAAAACCAAAAATTTTGCGCAGGAAAATGTGGTTTGTGTTGTACAGCGAAAATTCATTTTAAGAGTTAGGATTTTACTATTATTTTCCACCTTTTGTTTCCAAGACTACAACCACTGTCCTCTAGAGGGTTCTTTTTTTCACTGATTTTTCATACCGAAAAACTTTGTAATGATAATAAGGGTCACTTCAGAGTGACATGCTCGAGCATAAAGACTTGATGCTTTCCCACTACAAACTAAACCTGAAGAAAGTCTCGTACTCCGAAAGTTGCCCAATTACAGTACTATCTTTTGCCTGGAACTTTTATTAAATCAGGTTTCCCGTCTGTATTCAGACCAGAGTAGTTATAAGTTGATGGTTTAATATTTCAAAACTTGGCCGTCCAGTCTTTAAAATACCTTTCCAGCTGTGAAGATAAATCTAGAAGCAAGTTCGAGCCGATTGCTCGACTAGGACTGTTGCGAAGTTGTTCTGTTTTCATCTTCCGCTCCATCTGTCGTGTTGTGTTTGGTGAAAGCGAACATATCACAGGTAAAAGTTTTTCACATTTACACGCTCAAGTCGACCCCCCTCCCTGGAAAAAAGGGCCCTTTTCTCTCGAAGATATCCTCAAGGGGATACGCAGCAACAGCATTTTCCCATCTCATACCAGGCTTCTATCTCTGATTTTCCCCCTTTCAATTTTGTGGCTGGATAAATCATAACTCGCAAAGAACTTCGTTTTTTTTTCGGGGGGATGATTATTACAGAGTTCGTAAATACAGGGTTTCTAAACCATGGGATCTACCTTGCTTCAAGACAAATGAATTGTCACTTGCGAGCAGAAAATGTTTTGGATGCTGTATGGCTGAAACCACGGAATCGAAGCTTCCCCACGCCGAATTCCTTCCACTTGGAGCACTTTCCCTTACTCCAGGCTAGACTAGGTGTAGTCGAATTTGGAAGTGATGACTCCGCAACGTAGATACGTTCTCTCAAGAAGTCATGACTTCTGATCTCTAGTTTACGACTGAATTAGGATCTGTTCAGCACGAGTTGGTCAGCTTTAGGTGGTTTAGGTAATATTACCTCGCGTTCATGTGGATGTAATCCAGTGTCGGAGAAAGAACTTTATCTCACAGCCACCACGGAAAAAAACTGTCATTGAAGTCACAGTTTTTAGGGTAGGATTTCCCTCATATGTGATCCACGCTGCTTTAGCCTTCAATTCTAAGGTTTAAAGAAAGCAACGTAGCTTACGTTAAACTTGGTTAACCTTGGTTAGGCTAACTTTGGTTAGGTGCCCCGCTCCCGCTCCGTTTGGCTATCCAGAAGCCCGAATTTCCAGGAACAAAAGCTCTCTATATATGAATGAACCGTGACTTTGGATCTTTTGTGTACATTTTTTGCAAGAGTTTCTCATTATCGGTAAAATTCATCCATCGAAGAGCGCCTAGGAAAAAAGCGAATTTCATTCACTGCGTTTGAGAATGCAATGGGGTGAGTTTTGGCCAGGTTGAAGTTGTCGGTATTTCTCAACCGACAGCGCAGCGCAACCATTTTTCCGACGAAAAACCACTAACTGCTCTTGTTCTGGAACGCGTCGCAATTAAAGCAATAAATTTCCAATGCCGTTCTGCTGGTGATACATTTGCGAGCAGATGGTTGTAGATCGCCAAGACATGACTCAACTAAGAATAGTTTTCAGCTTTTTGGAGTGGATTGCCAGCCGAACGTGTGCCTTGTTCATCCATTAGACGCAAATCGCGTTTCAAGAACCCTCCTGTGCCCCGTCTCCACGTCCCGCTTCTGCGTCCCGATTCGGGATCGCAGTCTCCCGACCGACGATGTGTCGCTGCCATTTCATTTAGGCTAACGGCGACGTTTTTCGGTGCTTCGAGATTTCCTTAAACTCGATGGCCGATTAGTTTGATTACGGCCCGAAAGAGGGAGCTGAAAGTCTAATGGGATTGCAATCACGGTGCGTAACTTGACGTTTAATCACTGAGTATTCACAAGAATAACTGGCATTCAGGCTGAAATAACGATTTCCCAAAGATGATAGCACATGTTCTTCATCAAAACAGGGGTGAAGATGAGCCTTGATGAGTTAGTCATTGTCAACTTTTCCAAGTGATTCGTGTCCAGTGAAAGCTTGAGGAATCTTGCAAACCGATCCCTACAATGAAAAATCGATCAGATACAAATGCAAGTTTCAAAAATCGATTAATTAAAAAATTAAAAAAAGATCAACTGCTATACTCTTGTAGATTGCAGTTGATCGTTTTTTGAAACGTACTATTTCACTTGGTTAATTTTTTTATCACGCCCTTTTATTTGATCGGTTTTTCATTGGAGGGATCAAAACGAAGATTTGACCCCAAAACTCCCAGTGATTTTTTTCCAGATGGAATGAATCTCCTACGTAGGTAATTTTAAATTCAAGTGATTTCTCATGCAAATACACAAATTACGCAGAGATTTTTCTGTAGAAAAAATTATTTTAAATGCGTCGGATACGTCTTTTTTGCGTTTTAAAGTGCAGTACTGGATAGGCAGGCGCCTCTGGCATTGTTTGAAGCAAAATCGATCCAGCTCGTGCATCTTGGTGCAGTTGGTGGCCAGTCAGTTGCAGCCAATGGGCCCAAGTTCAATCTGATGGGCGTCTGTCTACATATCGGTCGCTTCAATCTAGGGCCTGCGCTGCTCTGCGTCTGCCTGCATCCCTGATGTATTATTCCTTATGCGGCATCGTTTTCCCTCTTGAAACAAGCTCATTACCATCTCAGGTAGGCGATCTATGTAGATCAGCTCAACATCGCATCAGTCTTGTCCACCACGACGTCACGTCGACATTGCCGAATTCAAACTTTTTTACTACACGACGATAATGTGGACGCAAATGTTTCCAGTTGGGTTCTTTGTGGACACAACATACGAGGATCCATCAAGCGATAAGTGGCCTGTTTCTCAACGAGAAAATCCATAGAGAAAGCTCAGGAATTCTATTTTTCCAAAGAAAAAGTCAAACCTTTTCCGCTTAAAATATTTGAATTAAAAATTTAAGACATTCTGATAGTGATAAAAAAATTCATATAGCTAAAACTAGGTTAGTTTATAACCTTAAATACACAAAATTTGAAGAGATTTGGCTGTTTTAAAAGTATTTGCAATAAGTTGAGAACTTTTCATTGGATTATAAATAATTCAGCAGGTTCCGTGTTTAAAATCTTAAACGAGAACATTGAAATTTTGTTGTGATCAAGTTGATTGAGTTTTTCGTCACTTACAAGAAATATAAGATTGTCAGTTTTGAGTTGGTGTTTGAAGTAATCATAGAAGCAGTGTCGTCATGAATTAGGTCTAACAAACAGGGAATGTGACAATATAGGTTTGGTGGGTTTGGAAATACCGTTGGGAAATACTTGTAAATCGCTTAAGACATGCCACTTACTCCGTTTCCATCTTGGTCTTGATACTTGATGCTCTGCGGCCTTGTTCAGAGGGGTCAAAGATAGGACAAACAGTCATTTTAAAAAGGTAAAACAGCCTCATAGAATTCATGGATGTTCACTTACTGGTTTAGTACTTGTCAACATTTTGCCTGTCAACATAGTAGTGGTATGTTGTGCAGGACGAACTCTCGAGTATTTTCATTGATAGCTGTTTGTTTCGCAGGCGAAACCGACAAGGCTTCTAGTAAAATATAAAACCGTTGAGACACTTTTTGTTGCCCTTCTTGATGAAAGAATAATCCGGTTCCGAAGAAGCAGTACCAAATTTCGCTTTTAAACTTTAAAAGATATCGCTCACAACTCCGCTCATAAATACATCTTTATCGTCCTCAAGAGGTTCCTAAGGAATCTTGGCTCTTTCCTCTAACGTTCACACTTCGGAAGTGAAAAAAAATCGCTCTTTTTCTATACACCACTTGCAATTAAAACGACTGCGTAATTGTAGGATGGCGGGTGGGGTGACACATGATGTGAAATAAGTCACGGGAAATAACACGCGATCTCAACATTTGGCGCATTCTGTCGTGTTGACCACTACTCAACGCTGTAAATAGCGCCCATCGACCGGACTACCGCATTTCTTTTAAATCAGTGTTGCCAGACC